>JABUBN010000001.1_pt1 | contig 232470 bp, 235 predicted proteins | sample 7240341 | NCBI WGS metagenome assembly JABUBN01 (sample SAMN07256345, study PRJNA390944) | subsurface metagenome | isolation source: Methane hydrate marine sediment | place: Pacific Ocean: Eastern North Pacific, ODP site | reverse complement strand
CTTTTGTACTAACATCTCTTATTTACCTTTTTGCTCTTCCATATATTTCTTTATAGTTTCTTACACCCACATTACCAATTGTAGATATAAATTTAACAACCGACCATAGCGAACCACATCTAACATAGAAAGATTTAAGTTTTGAATATTTTTTAGTGATTTTTCAACATCCCCTTTTTAAAACAGAATATCTAAACTTTGGAAAGAAAATTATATAATATTGACAAAGATATTTACAGTGGGGTGTTGATTTATATTTACTCATTGTCTTTTGAGTTCTTTTAAATTGTACTTCTCCTGAATAGCTCTTCTAATTAAATTTAAATATGTTAAAGCTATTTCTTCCTCAACAGAATAGATTCTTGCCAATCTTTCAAGCTCTTCTTTCCATGCTTTTGGAAGTGCTATGTTTATATGTGTATTTATGTTTAGTCTCCTTGACTATTTATATATTTACATATATACACATATATTATCATACTATCATATTTATTAAATACCAAGTCTTTTTTTGAAAATCTTTTGCCAATTTATCCCCGTCATAAGCGGACGGGTTTTTCTTGTCGGGTTTTTATAACATTTTTTTAAAGTAGATTACCGTGGTTTTGAATGAAATTTTTCAATGTATACTGCTGATGATTATTGATCTGTAATAAATATAAATTAAAGTTGGAATGAACTCAATCCCTTGGACATATCGTATACTAAAATTAGTTAATTTAGAATAACTGATGAGAGTAGTTTTTTGGGGAAAGGCCACCTGGAGAAATTTTAAATCTTACGTTACTTAGAATACTAGAATAACAAAGATTTGATCTCACGACCTTAAAAGATAAAAAAATGTAGTAATAATTTCCCATAAAGTTTATGCGTGTATAATGAATTTTCCTAATATTCTAGAATAGAAATAGATGAATTGTAATATTTATATTACTCTTGATTTTGTATGACTAAAAGTTAAAAGGAGTAATAAAAATGAAAAAGTCAAATAATCCCTGTCGTAGTTTTTATTGCATTTCCTTGTAAAAATTTATAATGTTAACTGAGACACTTAAAAGTATTCAGGATTTCTGTGATAAGTTTAGAGTTTTTTAGATATCATTCAGCACCAAATTCATCGCAGGCGTCAATAACATGTTTTATATATACAAAAACTGGACTCCCACCCATTAATACAGCAACTTCAGCTGTTTCCAATATTTCCTGTTTTGTGGCCCCAAATTCAATAGCATTATACACATGTAAAGCAATACAAGGTAAACAATGTGAGGTCATAGCTAATGCTATAGATATAAGTTCCTTTGTTTTTTCAGTAAGAGCTCCTTTCCTTACGGTACTATCGTAAAAACTCATAAAGTTTCTAAGATAATCAGGGGAATCTTTACTCATCATTTCAAAAGCCTCATTTAACTCCCCAAACATATCCTTCATCTCGGAAACTTTTTTCTTTTTCATATTAACTCTCCTTTCATAATTTGAAAAATTGATACTTCTGCTTTAATAATAAAATATAATATAAAAGTACTTATTCAATTACAAGCTATGCAACAACTAATTTAAAAAACCTTCAATTATTAATTTTACAACTTTATCTTCTTTTAAACCTTTTGACATTAAAGTTTGAAGCTGCTTCGAATCAAAACTATCTATAGAAGCCTCAAGAGTTATATGAACTTTTGGATTTTTGACTTCAACAGATGGTGCTGTATGTGTATTTATACTATTTTGCCTAAAAGAAGCATTATAATTAAATTTTTCAATATCATAGAATTTAGATAATTTAATAAAAGATATCTGGTAATTTTCTATTTTGAGTTTGTAATTTTAAATAACAATAATTATTACAATAGACAATAATTTTTTAGGATTAAAAATATACAAACATTATTAGAAAATCCGGTAAATTTTAACCTGATATTATTTTATTTGTATATAGGTAAAATAAATAATAGGTGTTTTATTTATTTAAGAATATGAATAATTAAATTAGCTTTCATTACATTCATCGCAAAGACCAGTAAATAGGACCTGGTAGTTGTCTATTTTAAGATTGCAGTTATCAAGAATATCCTTCTTTGCGCTATCCTTGAGTCTTATCTTTATAGAATTGTTAAGGCATTCATTATTAGTGATAATCTTTTTGCAATTATTACAAACCATATATATAAAAGTTTGCTTATGGCAATCCTCAGCAAGCATATAATACGTTTTTCCACTACCAAATATGATCCTACAAATTATCTGAAGTCTGTTTAAAAGTTCCAACGTTCTATAAATTGTAGAAATACCAATATCAAGATTATCTTTTTTTACTTCCAAATAAAGACTGTCTGCATCATATAATTTTAAGGTTTCCCCCAGGATTTTAATTATTACTTCCCTGGATTTGGTAAGTTTATATCCAGCTTTTATTAGTTTTTCTTTAGAAAAACTTACATGCTTATTATTTAGGTTTTCTTTAGATATCTTTGCCACTTTTTTAATCTATTATGTTTTTAATATTATACTGACTTTTTAAAAATAAAGATTGAACATCTGTTAATAGTAATAATTGTTACTACTATCAATTAATATAAATAAAATAAGCTTAATAGTCAAGTATCGAGCTGCTTTTTCAAGCTGCTTTTAGATACTTTTTTTAGGTGAGTCAATAGATTTTTAATATTAAAAACGATATATCATCAAATATATTGATGTAGTATAGCAGATATTGAAGGATTTTTTCATTATAGGAAAAGAACACCAAATTTCCTTATTTTAATGTTTATTCTATGAATCGCTAACTTGAGGTATTCTTTCTATCCCATAATTTGATGGAAATACTCCTGTAGGACAGATATCCATACATTCCATACAATCTTTACATTTCTTAAAATATGCTGACTCAGGTATGAATACCACTTTTTTATTTATTCCCCTACCTACAAATCCAATAGCATTGTTTTTCTTTACTTCTTCACAGTACCTGACGCAAAGGCCACAAAGTATGCAATAATTATATTCCTTTTTATACCTGGTTGCGACTAGGTCGAATTTTTTTGCCAGTCTCTTAATCTCGGGATTAAAAGGGAACAATGCAATATAAAGTTCTACCAGATTCTTTCTTATCTGCTCTACTTTAGGGCTTTCAGTATGCACTATCAACCCTTCTTCTGCAGGAAAAGCACATGAGGCAACAATTTTTGACTTTCCTTTTCTTTCTATTTCAACTATACATAATCTGCAAGCACCGTGTGGTTTTATCTTTTCAAGGTAACAGAGGGCAGGGATATGGATTCCCAGCTTTTGAGCTGCCTGCATCAAAGTATTTCCTTTATCTATTTGGACTTTTTTATCATCTATAACTATATTGATTTTTTTTTCATCCGTATTTATATTTTTATTCATAATCTTCACTCCTGAAATTCTTATTTAATAAATTAAACGTGTTGTTCTAATTAATATATCAGTTGGATGGAATTTAGATAACTTCTATTCCATCTCTGACTTCTTTCTTTTCTGCGGTTACTTTTTCGACAACACCGGTCCTCTTTACAATCGCACTATATTTTGATGGACAAACCTCAATACATGACCCACATTTGTTACAAATATCAGTATTTATTTTATAAGGTTTCTTGTTTTCACCTTCTATGGCATTTACAGGACACACTTTAGCACAACTTCCACAACCGGCACATTTTTCTTCCTCGATCACATAAGCTACTAGAGATTTACATACCTTTGCCGGGCACATATTGTAGTAGATATGAGCTTCATATTCTTCCTTAAAATATTTCAGGGTGGTTAGTACTATGTTTGGAGCAGTAGCACCAAGAGCACACATTGAAGCTTCTTTCATCATAATGGAAAGGTCGCCTAAAAGTTTTAAGTCTTCCTCTTTTCCTTTACCATCCATTATTCTTTCAAAGATATAAAGCATTTGCCTTAGTCCTTCGCGGCATGGGACACATTTGCCACATGATTCATCAGCTAGAAACTTTAAGAAGTAATGAGCTACATTAACCATACAATCTGATTCATCCATGACAATCATGCCACCAGAGCCCATCATCGATCCAGCTTTATCCAGTTCATCGAAATCAACCGGAAGATCGATTAAATTATCAGGTATAACTCCACCTGAAGGCCCTCCTGTCTGTGCTGCTTTAAACTTTCTTCCATCCTTTATTCCACCTCCAATTTTAAAGATAATATCTCTTATGGATATTCCCATAGGTACTTCAACCAGTCCAGTGTTATTAACTTTACCAACCAGGGAGAAGATCTTTGTTCCCGGACTTTTCCTGGTACCAATACCTGTAAACCAATCTGCTCCATTTTTAATAATATATGGCACATTTGCCCAGGTCTCAACATTGTTTAAATTAGTTGGTTTTCTCCATAATCCGCTAACCGCAGTCCTTATATACTTCAGTCTGGGCTCACCTACAGTTCCTTCAATTGCAGCCATAAGTGCACTAGATTCACCAGAAACAAAAGCTCCAGCACCTCTATGAACCATAACATCAAAATTAAATCCAGAACCCAAGATATTATTGCCAAGCAGACCATATTTACCAGCCTGTTCAATTGCAGTTTTTATATTTTTCACTGCCTGTGGATATTCCTGTCTGACATAGATATAACCCCGACTTGCTCCTATCGCATATGCTCCTATAATAAGTCCTTCCAGAACACCATGTGGATTTCCTTCCAGTATGGCCCTATCCATATAAGCACCAGGATCTCCTTCATCAGCATTAACCACTACATATTTCTGGTCCGAGGGAGTATTTTTTGTTGTCTCCCATTTTATTCCTGCCGGGAAACCACCGCCTCCCCTTCCTCTAAGATTAGAATTTTTTACTTCTTTTAAGACTTCGTCTGAGGTCATCTCTTTAAGAGCCTTTGCTAGAGCTTGATACCCTCCGACCCTTATATAATCTTCAATACTCTCAGGGTCTATCTTTGAATTATTACTTAAAATGATTCTCTGCTGATACTTATAAAATGGAATTTCTGATTCATTCTTAACAGTATTTCCTTTGCCATCATTGTAAAGCAGTGAAGTAACAATTCCTCTATTTAAAGTTTTTTCTACTATTTCAGGGATATCTTTTTCAATGACTCCCAAATAACAGATCCCCTGGGGTTGTATTACTATAATAGGGCCCCTCTCACAGTATCCATGACATCCGGTTTTCTTTAGAATTATTTTTTTTGCATCTTTATTACTTCTTTTTTCTATTTCCTTTTGAAGGGTAGAAAAAAGATTTTCTGATGATAGGGCTTTACAACCTGTTCCTGAACAGACAGAAATAATAATCTTATTTTCTAATTCTTTTTCAAGTTCTTCTGCTTTTTTCTTTAAAACTTCAGGTGAATCCATTATCTTTTTATTTGTTTTTACAGCCATATTTACCTCTTTTTAAAAATATTATTTTAAATTTATCTTGTTTGTCACATCTATTTACCAGAAAATCAATTAAACTTGCTAAAGATTTTCTTTAATTTTTTTGTAGAAGGATTAGTATAATATTTATCATCTACCATCATAACTGGCCCTAGAGCGCAGGCTCCCAGGCAATTAACAGTATCCAATGTGAATCTGTAATCACTTGTAGTATCTCCTGGTTTAACTTCCAGAACATTTACAATCCTTTGTAGCAAATTCATAGCCCCTCTGATATAACAGGCAGTACCCATACATACTAATATATTATATTTACCCTGGGGCTCTAAATTAAAGTGCTTATAAAATGATGCAATATTATAAATATTAGTCAGTGGTATTTCCAGTTTATCGCTTATATAAAATAAGACATGTTTTGGAAGCCAATTACATTCTTTCTGGATATCCAGTAGCATTTGGATAAGATTGCTTCTGTTATAACCATGGTTTTTGATAATCTCGTCAATTTTTGTTAGGTTCTTAATCATATCTTCTAATGTTATCTCCTTTTCTCTTTTTAATTTATTTAAATCCTTTAGCCATATGGACATCTGTTTTTCGAGTTTTTTTATTCTTTCAGCATCTATAAAATTTTCATAATTACTACCCATATTGGAAAATGATAATAAATTATAGTCATCCTGTGAGTCAGTTTTATGAATTTTTCTTACACTAAAATTATCCTGTTTCGTATCTTGAAAGTTTCTATAAGTTTTTGAAGTTCCAATATTATTAAGTCTATATCTAGATTTAATGTTTTCAATATTAGATTTACTTATCAGGCCTATTCTCTCCATTAATTTTATAGCCCTGTAAACTGTAGCAATTCCGATTCCTGGATATTTAATACAAACTAAGGAATGTAATTCTTCTACATTATATTCTCCCGGATTCTCGATAAAAGTATATAGAATAGCTTTTCTGGTTTCGGTAAACCTAAATCCACTAACCTTAATTTTATCCTTCCAGAAATTTATAGTGCTCTTTTTACTGTTTATGCTAAACAATCTTATTGATAATGATAATGATAATGATAATCATTATTATTATCTTAAGACTTAATAATAATTTTGTCAACAGTTTTTAATTTTTATTCTCTTTTTTAATATATTCCCTACTAACGTCTTTTCATTAATAAAAAATGTGGGTTAGTTATTCATATAAAAATAATTACATATTTTGGTATAATAATTTTATATAAAAATTAATCAAGGAAAGAAAGATGAGTAAATTAATTGAATACCTTAATACTCAGAGGTTTATTGTTACAAGTGAATTAAAATTTAAAGATAGCTGCACCAAACCAGATATTTTTCATTGTGATTTTACTTATAAGACAATTAATTGCATATTTGATTCCTTTGAAAAAATAGCTGAAGAAATAGAGAAGCTTAAATAAAAAGATTAGGAGATAAATGATAAAAAATCTATATTTTTTTATTAATCTTTAATGCTCTGTAGATATGGAATTTGTTACAAGTATTAATCAGTACTAAAAGAGATGTTGACCTTTTCCCTAAAAACTAGTCCAAGTTGAATGTTAGAATTAGAATACAGGCCAGTAAAATAAAAAACAGGAGGAAAGGACTATGCCAAGAAAACGCTATACCCTTCCCCAATTTATGCAATGTTATACTATCAAAATAGTACAAAAAGCCCTGGCAAAGAGTTAATAAAAATTACTTAGTATATAACAAAGCTTATAGACTCAAAAAAATAATGAATTATACAATTATGTATATGAATAAATTAAGAGTTTTAAAAAAGTTAGACGCTCTTTTTATAGTGTCTCATTTGTCTTATTCTAAATCCTGACCACAATGCTCAGCCACTTCTGTAATTATATGCATTAATTCATTTTTTATCTTTTTCATTTTACCTGATTTAAACTAAAGTAAGTATTTGATAAACTACAATAGTCAGAGTTAAATTAATATAACTGGAGGAAGTTAAATGGAAAGAATAGAAATTATTAATTTGGAACCACTATTAGTAATTGGAGTTAGAAAAAAGGGATATTATAGAGAAATAGGTGAAATTCTTCCAAGGCTTTATGAACATGCCTCAAAAAAAGGTGCAGTTTTTTCAGGAATGCCTACATTTATTTGTCATGAGTCTCCTGAAGAGATTGAAGAAGCAAATAAAACTGGTAGTGCTGATATCGAAGTAGCTGTTCCCATTGAAAATAACATAGAAGAAACTGATGAAATGCACTGCTATACTCTACCTGGTGGGAAAATGGCAAAGATAATTCATAAAGGTCCATATAATGCTTGTGAAATAACTTATAATGAACTTTTTGCCTGGATTGAGAAAAACAATAAGAGGATCATTGGGCCAATAAGAGAGGTTTATTTAAATGATCCAAGGGAAGTGGGACCAGAAGAAACAATAACAGAGATTTATGCACCAATTGATTAATCTAATAAAGTAAATGTTTTATTACAAAATAAGCCTTTTAGATTATTTAATTCCTTCAAAAATTGGTTCGAAATTTCACTACTTGGGGAGCTGAAAAATTGTCAATATTTTACCTCTATCTTTATTTTAAAAGTTCTTGCTACTGACTCTTCTAAGCACCAGTTTATGAGAAAAAAACTAAAAAGATATAGATAAATTATCTTGTCTACAGCTTTAACTATTGCCAACCTTTCTTTTAGGAAAAAATAAGATAATTTAAATGCTATATAATTTGTTTTTTGGTTCTAATAAAAACAATAATTTCTTTACTAACTAATAACTACCTAAAGGTATAATGGAATAAAGATACAATGGAAAAAATTAAAAAATAGGTTAAGATAAAGAATGCTATAGTAAAAAATTTAATTTTTTAAAAATGTAATTTATCAAAGGGGTGAAAAATTTCTACAATCAAAACACTAAAAATTTTAATAGTTACAGTTATTTGCTTCTGCTTTCTCTTTACCCTTAGCTTTATGACTTCATGCAAAGAGACTATACCTACTGAAGAAGCCCAGCCAGCTAAAGAAGCTTTAGAAGAAGAGGTAGCTGAAGAAGAAGCAGAAGAAGTCCCAGAGGAGGAAGAAGTTCCAGAAGAAGTCCCAGAGGAAGTAATAGAAGAAATTCCTGAAGAAGCTAAAGAGGAAGAAGTTGTAGAAGCCGAAGAAGAATTGGGAGGAGTTATGAAAATTGAAAGTCCATCTTTTAAAAATAATGAAATGATTCCCTCAAAATACACTTGTGATGCGGAAAATATAAACCCTCCAATAACTATAAGTGGGATTTCTCAAGATGCAAAAAGCCTGGTTTTAATTGTAGATGATCCTGATGCCCCCGCAAAAACTTGGGTGCACTGGACAGTGTGGAATATTGATCCTAAGACCACAGAAATACTAGAAAATAGCGTACCACAAGATGCAGTAGAGGGAGTGACAGACTTTGGGACACCTGGATATGGAGGTCCCTGTCCACCCTCAGGAACACATCGTTATTTTTTCAAGCTCTATGCGCTGGACACCACCTTGGATCTTAGCTCTTCTGCAACAGTCGAGGATATACAGGAAGCAATGGAGGGTCATATATTAGATAGCGTGGAGCTAATTGGACTATATGAGTGTAAATAGCGGTATTGAAGAAGTTAAATAGAAGATTTTTAAGAGCTATTATACATTAAGGCTAAATTCTGGAATAAAAATATTTTCATCCAAACCAATAATTTTGGTTTTAAATTTGTTAAATACATATTTATCATTTAGAAATAAATAGTGAGTAGTACGGTGGGGTAGATATTAATTGAACCTATAAAGCTAACTCTGGAATATAAATTTCTTCATTTGACAGCAAAATCCTGGTTTTAACATTGTCCACAGTGGCCAGCCAACTCTGGCATTTTATAACTTTGGTATTCCTATCCATCTGGGAACTTTGTTTAAATATTCTTTGTAAGCATCCCCATATTTCTCTTTACAGTATCGTTCTTCAGAATTAACAACAATATTTACTAAAATTAGGAATATTATGGAAGCCAATAAGATAATCCATGAAGCAGCAGCTATACCTATCCCTACAAAAGTTAAAATGTGAGATAAGTAAAACGGATGTCTGGAATAACGATATATTCCTTTAGTTACTGGTTTATCAAGAGGAGTAGTAATAAAATTTATTCCAGCAATTATTAGTACAAACAGTGCCAGTAAGAAAATAAAAAGACCTGCATAAAACCAGGCTGTTCCCAGTTTAAATGGTAGGAAAATAGAATATAAGAATGCAATATAAGTAATTATAGAACCAAGATAACCAATTACCTTTTCTCTTCTGTTTAACTTCATATCAGGGGGATTACCTAATTTCTTGTAAGCTTTTTTGTTAAATAACATTATTGAATATGATATAAGTAAAGAACAAGCTACAAATATCCAGGCATTGAGCAGTCCTATTTTAAATACTGGTATAAGTTGCATAGTTCAACTCCTTTATTATTTTATTTTTAAATTATAATACCATATGACAAGTAGTGCTATTATTTAGATTATAGGTGCTTTAGAATGTATTTTATTAAATAGTAAATTAAATATTGCTGTAGCTTTTAAAACTCAAATCAGGTATAAAAATATCTTCGTCAAAACCTATAATTATGGTTCTAACTTTGTCCACTGTCCCCAGCCACTTAAGTTAATTGCATCGTAAATATATTAATCTATAATCTACTCAAAAATCTGCAAAACAGAGCATTCGGAGCTGTATTTAACATTTAAATCTATTAGTACTATAATTATATTAAAATATATTTATTAATAAGGGAGATATCATGACAAATAAAAACATATTCAAGAAAATAACCATTGTTGTCATAATTATATCCCTATTTTTTACTTTTAGCTTTTTAGTGGGATTTAATGATAACAGAGCAGATACAACATATAGATTGAATGATGAGAGTATCCTTTTAGACGATGGTGAGGAAAATGGCAATGGAGATGAAAATGGTTCTGAAAAAGGTTTAAATATAGAGGAATTGATTAGTTTAGTACAGGAAGCTACATCAAAGCATTTTGCAATACTGCAAGAAGTTCTTGAAAATGCTCCTGGACCAGCGAAAAAAGGTATAGAATGGGCAATTGCAGTAAGTATCCGTGGTAGTATTAGAGCTATTGAGGCTCTCAGTAAGATAAAGCCTTCTAATAAAAATAATAAAGACAATGGTCAGAAAACATTTCATATCATTGCCAGCTGTAACCGTGGCGGAACTATTGAACCAAAAGGTATCCAATTTAGCCAGGGAGAAAGTGTTGCATTTGAGATTATTGCTGATGAAGAGTATACATTAGTATGGGTAAGAGTAGATAATAAAAAATTGGAGGGAATATCACCATATTCTTTTGATGATATAGACAGCAACCACACTATACACGCACACTTTAAAAAAATAAAGAATTCTTCTAATCAGAATGATGATGTTGATTAGAGAAGAGATAGTAGATTAAAATTTAGTTTTATTATTAACTCAATTCTGGTACAAAAATTTTTTTATATGAACTAATAATCCTGGTTCTAACTTTGCCCACTGTCCCCAGCCGATAAATAGTGATTAGCACGGTAGGGTAAAACTTAATTAACTTTAAAAACTTAACTTTGGTATAAAAATATCCTCATTTAACAGTAAAATCTTGGTTTTAACATCGTCCACAGTGGCCAGCCAAAGCAGGCAGTAGAAGTAGTGACCAACTTCCCTAGTTTTAATATTAGTTTTAAAAGATTAAGTAAGTTTTTTATTAAAATATTTTATATCAAGTATAATGTAGTAAAATCAAGGCTTTATGATAATTAAGACATAATAGCAAAATCTAATAGCAATCTTTTTTAGAAAGAAGGTAAAAATGGAATATTTAGAAGTTGGAAAAACAGGTGAGATAACTGAAGGAACAATGAAAGCTTATATAGTTCAGGGCAATAATATACTGGTTGTTAACTATAATGGGAACTACTATGCAATTGGAGGAAAGTGTACTCATATGGGTGGAGACCTTTCAAAGGGTAAATTGGATGGGAAAATAGTTACATGTCCAAGGCATGGTTCAAAATTTGATATTACAACAGGTGAAAGCATTTCAGGACCAAAAATAGGCTTCTTAAAACTTAAAACAAAGAAAGAGCCTTCTTATGGAGTTAAAATTGAGGGTGGCACCATAAAAGTCAATATTTAGAAAAATATTTAAAATATTGAATTATTATAATATTAAAAAAACAATATTATTATAACATTGCCTTAATTGAGAGAAATAACAAAAATTTTAAAACTTGGAAGAATTTATTTTATAATACCTGGGTTTTTAATATATTTAAGCGGTTCTTTATTCTCAGTTTTAACAGGTTCGGATTTTGAAATTAAGAAATTCATCTTAGGATATTTTCCATTATTTCTTGCCCAACTTTCTGTATCATATAGCAATGATTATTATGATATGGAGCCTGACAAGAAAAGTAAGCCTACAATTTTTTCTGGTGGGAGCAAGGTTCTTGTTGATAATCCCGAACTTAAATATATATCCAAATGGATAGCAATAAGTTTAATAATACTATCATTAATCTTAGCATCTACTTTTACCTTAATTTTTAAAATAAATTATATTTTTTTGATAATAATAGTATTGGTCAATACAATTGGATGGTTTTATAGCGCCCCACCAATAAAATTTTCCTATAGAAACTTGGGTGAATTAGCAATAATTATTTGTCTGGGTATTGCCCTACCTGTCATCGGCTATATTGTTTTATCAAATAATATAAGCTTTAGTTTGTTTATTTTTACTGTGCCTTTTGCAATCTATAGTTTTGTATTTGCATTAAATGTCGAAATACCAGATTTTGAAGCAGATAGATATGCAAATAAGAAAAATTTAATTTCAAACTTCGGACGAAAGCCAGGTTATTTTATGATATTAATTACCAGTTTGATAGGTACTGTGTATTTATTTGTTATTTCTTTTGTGGAAATTATCAGTAAATTTATTGATTATAAAATTTATGGATATTTTTCCCTTTTACCATTTATGACTATTCTTATAACTTTAATTTACTATATAAACATAAAAAAAATTTCTGCAAAACTAATTATGTTCAATATATCAAGTTTACTTTTATTTTTAGTATTCAATAATATTTATATGTACATATTAATCAGATTAAGCAGGAGGTTTTGATTCAAACGGAATGTTTAATAATTGGTTGGGATATTTTACAAAGTTTTATAAAGGTTATTGATTTTCTAAGAACTAAATCTATACATCTAAAAAAATTGTATTTATTTTATCACAACATTAAACACATCTTTTAAGCATTTTTAGTTTATAACTCGGCAACTAAAACAAGAGATCAATCCATATTCAAGTATTTATATAAAAAATAGATTATTGATTTTGAATCATCTTTTCAACTTAAAAAACCCCAATAAATAATCCAAATATTTTTTCATATTATTATAATTATTTTTGTTGGAGAGAATAGTATATAATTTAGCCTACTCTAGAGTTTGAATAAAAAAAATTAAAAAGGTAGGTTGTTTATGAAATTTAAAAAATCAGTGATTGATTTAATAAAAATAAGAAAATCTATAAGAAATTATGATAGCAATAAACTCAAACTGGAAGACAAAAAAGGGATTATTGATTTTATAAAAAAAGAGCATAATACAGTTTTTGGCTGTGGACTGAGATTTGAATTTATTGATGCTTCAGATCTAAACCCTGATGATCTAAAGAATCTAGGTACCTATGGATTGATTACGGGAGCCAAATATTTTGTGGCTGGAACAATTAAAAAGAATAATAAGAATTATTGTCTGGTAGATTTTGGATATGTTTTTGAAAAAATAATTTTATTTATAACAGATTTAGGCTTGGGTACTTGTTGGCTTGGAGGTACATTTAATAAAAAAGGTTTCTCAAAAAAGGTTCTTCTAGAAAAAGATGAAGTTATACCGGGGGTTAGCCCGGTTGGTATTATTTCAAAGAAAAGAAACCTAAAAAGTACTATTATCAGGACGCTTGCAGGTTCCAAGAATAGAAGACCATGGGATAAATTATTTTTTAATGATGGTTTTTTAAATCAATTGGACGAATCTGATTCTGGATCTTACAAGGAACCATTGGAGATGGTAAGGATTGCGCCCTCGGCTTCAAATATACAACCATGGAGAATAATAAAGGAAAAAAATAAAAATATTTTTCATTTCTTTATTAAAAAATCAAAATATTATCAAAGAAAACCAGGTCTAAATTTACAATATATAGATATGGGAATTTCACTTTGCCACTTTGAACTTGTAGCTTCAGAACTAAATCTGAAAGGAAAATGGGAAGTAAAAGATGGTATTCAGGAAAATAAAAAGTATGACATACCTTCAAATGTTGATTATATAATTTCCTGGAATGGATCTTAATATTCCAATGTTTTATCTGGCACTAATTAATTGGAAAGGATAGATTGTGAAAAACGGTAGTAATCATAATGATTATAAAAAGAATATAGAGATAGCTATAGTAAATATGGGTTTTGTTAACTCTTATATAATTATAGGTGAAAAAAGAATAATTCTTGTAGATACAGGACTTCCTGGAAATGAAAAAAAATAATTAAACAAATAAAAGATATGGGGTATAAAGCTGGACAGGTTTCATTGATTATTTTAACTTATGCACATTTTGATCATTACGGCAGCATAAAAGAATTAAAAGATATAACAGGTGCAAAGATCGCAGTTCATAAAAATGATTCACAATATTTGATTCAAGGGAAAAGTGCAGAAGTCACTCCTGTTTCTGCTATAGGGAGATTTGTAATGCTGATTGCAAAAAATAGGTCTCAGAAAAAAGCAGGGAGTCAGACCCGATATTTTAATCGAAGATGAAATGGATTTAAATAGATTTGGTGTAAAAGGAAAGGTTATTTCCACCCCGGGACATACGGAGGGTTCTGTATCGATATTACTGGATAGTGGAAAATGTATAGTAGGTGATACAATAGGGTCCACATTTGGAAGACTAAACTATGGAGCTTTTTGTAATGATATAAATATGCTTAAGGAAAGCATCATCAAAATCAAAGACTCAAATGCTAAAGAAATTTATCTTTCTCATGATGGGATATGTAGCATAGATAAAATGAGGAAAGCATTTTAAATAATCAAACATCTAATTAAAAGATAAACTTAAATGGTCACAAGTTTAAACACATCTTTTAAGCATTTTTAGTATATAACTCGGCTTATAGACTTAAAAAATTAATTATTTATATATTTGTGTATATATATAATTTAAAAACTTTTAAAGCTAGACACTCTTTTTTATACTGTCTCATTTGTCTCATTTCTTCCTGACCACAATGCTCAGCCAGCTACTACTTTCATCGGCTGGCTCTACACAAACAAACGGGGCAACCCATCCTAACAACATAAAGTCTTTACTCTCAGTCTGTAGTTTTCAAAGTTTCGGGTTACATATTAGTCTTACTTAGACATCATTTACTCTCCTGTCCAATACTTTTTAACCCCAGAAATTTTTATTATTTAATAATCAATATTCTATCGTCTTCATTTAAACCTGATATTATCTCTATATAGCTGAAGTCCGAGATACCAATTTCAACATATGTTTTTTCAATTGTTTCGTCACCAGTTATTTTATAAACATAGTTCTCATCACCTTCACTATAAACATAATCAATAGGAACTACCAGTATATTTTCTCCGCCTGAGATTATAATCTCTATTTCTGCATTAAGACCATAGATATTTGCTATTTCCAGACCCTGTAGATCAGTAAATTCTATAAATATCTCATAGAAAGTACCTGCACCTGTTGTTATTGGGATCTGCCCTATTCTAAATATATTTCCCTTTACGATATTATCAGGATAAGCATCAAAATATATATTGACTTCCATATCTTCTTTAATTTTATTCTTATCTACTTCAGGAAGATCTGCTCTTATAACAATTGAGTTAAAGTCAATTATTTCAATAATTTCCTGGTTTGCATCTACTTCATAACCTTCCCTTGCAGAAACACTTGTTATGAGGCAATCATAGGGAGCTACTATCTCTAGCTCATCTGTAAACTGCTCTGATCTATCCTCGTATTCTTCCTGTAAATCATTTAACTCATCTTCTTTTTGGCTTAAATCAAAATCAGCCTGTGCTTTCTGTTCCTCAAGTATTAAAAGCTGCTGTTTAAATGTTAGTTGATCCAGTTTCCTTCCCTCGCTTTCATGATAGTAGTTATACTCGGCAAGTTCTATTTCAATTTCAATATTTTCATATGTATAATGATGTTTTAAAAGCTCATGTTCATACAAGTCTCTTGCATCTTCAATGGATGATTGGAGTTCTTCCAATTCTTCCACAAGTATTTTATCATCCAGTTCAGCCAGTTTTTCACCTTCCAAGACTATATTGCCTTCATCTACAATAAATAATAATTCACCGCTAATTTCAAAGAAAAGTGAATCTGTAGTTTCAGTTAATGCCCTTCCGATAAGGGTAATTTTACTTGCCATATCCCGCTTTTCTACGGTAGCTTCTATGTATTTGCTTTCCTCTTCAGCGGCTTCTGCTGAGGCAGCACCATTCTTATTGCATGCCGGAAGAAATAAGATGCTTGTGATAGATAACGATAAGATCAGAGCAGTAAATATAGCTGTGGCTATAGTTTTTGTTTTAATTTTTTCCATTTACAATTATCCCATCTTTTAGATTTAATATTTCATCACATATTTCGCTAATTGAAGTGTCATGTGTGACTATAATTACTTTTTTCCCTTCATCTGCAAGCTCTCTTAAAATATTTATAATTTCTTTTCCGGTATTTGAGTCAATATTACCTGTTGGTTCATCAGCCAGTATAATATCCGGATTATTTATAAGAGCTCTGGCAATTGCTATTCTTTGCTGTTCTCCACCACTTAGTTTATTGGACCTTTGTTTTAGAAGCTTTCCGCTTATACCGAATCTATTAAGTAATTCTATAGCTGATTTTTTCCCTTCATCCATTTTTGTTTTTAACAGCTCAAGAGGTAATAGTACATTTTCAAGTGCAGTAAGACTTGGTATTAGATTAAAGAACTGAAATACAAAACCAATCACATTTCTCCTGTAGGTTACTATTTGCTTTTCATTTAGCTTGTTTAATAGTATATCCTCTACATATATCTCTCCGGATGTTGGCATATCAAGAGAGCCAATAAGGTTTAGGAGGGTAGACTTACCACAGCCGCTCTTACCTAAAACGGCTGTCATTTTCCCCTTTTTAAAACAATAGGTAATATCATCCAAAGCTTTTATGATATTATCACCCGATTTAAAGTGTTTTGATACATTTTTTAAATATATAATTGTGTCATCATTTATTTTATCAGGCATTTTTTCTCCTTTTAATACTTTTTAAAATAAGTCTATTTAAAATATCGCATTTTTTACTCAAATCTTATAACATCAGCCGGCCTTAATCTTGCTATGGATATAGCAGGTATAGCTGTACCTGCCAGACATGCAAGCATTGATGCAAGCAAAGCATATAATATGGTCTTATAATCCATAGAAGTCTGCCAGTTGGCCATTATATTGGGAGCTGCAAGCTGCTGCATGTCCCAATCGTACATTGCTGCCTGGTCTGCACCGGTGTCAGCTACTTTTAGTATTATATTGTTAATTAAAAAGTTATTAGTCAGTGATATAAGGATTAAACCGATCAGTAGTGCAATTGTGCAGATAGTGAGGCTCTCAATTAAAAATTGCTTGATAATGCCTGAATTGGAAAAACCAATAGCCTTCAAGGTCCCGATTTCTCTGGCTCTTCCCCTGACACTTACAAACATTGAAGAAAGCACAATAATAAACCCTGCCCCAAATGCACTGAATAAACCTATAAGCGATATGCTTTTTACTGTCTCTATGGAGGATATAGTAGTTTCAAATTGTGCAGTATTACTTGATATTATAAGCTTTTCCTCAAAACCTGATTCCTCAATAGTCGCTTCTGCTTCCTCAAGGGCAATATTTACATTATCATAAGAATCTGCTGTAAATCCTACAATATTTAATGCATCATCCTCCAGTGACAGAAGTGTTCTTGAGGTTTTTATGGGTATATAAATATTGTCAAGGCCTGCCATCTTTAATTCGCCAGCTGTAGACTCTTCTTTTAAAGATACATTTTCAAAGATTCCCTTAATGTGTATTATCCATCCATTTACAACTATGCTTGATCCTAAAGTTAGGTTATTAGCATCTGCAAAATCATTTGATACTACGCAAACATTTTTTTCTACATCATATTCTTCAAAATATTCCCCTTCAACAAGCTCCAGTCTTCCAGTTTCAAAATCAACAAGATTTCCTAAATTGCTTACACCAATAATTGGAAACTCCCAGTATATTCTTTCAGTAAAGTCACCTCTATCATTTTCACCAGGAAGTGCTTTCCCTTTACCTCCTTTTTTAAAATCCGTAAATTTATCCTGTTCTTCCCACAATAGCTGTAGTGGCGATAGCAGGTCCTCTGACTGGAAAGTACCAACAACTATTTTTTCAGCATTTAGAATATGCTGGTCTGCCAGTATTTCATCAACCACATTTTCACTAAAGAAATATGGGATCTCGCTATATTGCTCAGAACCTTTTGTCTCTTTAAAAAATTCTTTTAAATATTCTTCGCTTACTTGCAGGGTTAGTTTTGTTCCCAGAGTCTGCTTTGCATACTCAATTTGTGAATTTGACAGTACATATACATTTATCATCAAGATACCCAGCATGAAACAAATCGTGAGCACTGCCATAAGTGCAATATTCTTACCTTTGTTTCTGAAAACATTTTTTATTATTCTTATAATTGAGTTCATTCATTATTCCCTTTATAAATTACCAAGATTTTTTTTAAAGTACTATGTTCGTGAAATTGGGAAAATATATAAAAATTATTGCTAGAATCATAAAGTTTTTGTTAGAAAAATGCAATTTCTTAATGATAACTCAAGTTCGGTATAAAAATATCCTTATCTGAAGCTATAATCCTGGTTCTAACATCGTCCGCTATGGCCAGCCATCTTTTACAATACTCTTGTATCCTATGGTAGCTGTGTTACCGGGGACCTAATTAAGAATGATTATATAGATTAATAAGAGGTGCCGGATTTATTAATACCAATTACAATCTCAAGAGGTGTTAAAAAGATTTTTGCTTTATTTTTATAGCTGATTTCAAATCCTGCATTTTCAAGCGAATAAGCTACAAATATAGGTCTGCAGTCAATATATTTGGGGAATTTTTTATGTGCCCATTCATATAATCTTAAGAATAGGGATTTTCCATTGTCTTTGGAAAGGCTAACAATACCAAGTCTTCCATCTGGTTTTAAGACTCTCCTTACCTCTTTTAATATTTCTGGGATTTCAGGAGTATCAAAAAGTTCAAGAGTAAAGCTTAAAAAAACCACATCGAATTTCTTATCGGGATAGGGTAATCTTGTAGCATCTCCACATGTAAGTTTTATCCTATCCGAAAGTACCATGTTTTTTATTTTTCTGATGGTAATCTCAACCATTTTAGGGGAAATATCTATTCCATATACAAATCCACTTCTACCAACATATTCTGCTATCTTAATTAGAGCATTACCGGTTCCAAATCCTATTTCTAAAACTACCTCTCCTTCTTTTATATAAAGTTGTTCTAATGCCATATTTATATATTTTTTTTCAAAAATCCCTTCAGTACAGTCATAAAATTTACTAATTTTATCATAAGCTTCCCTTGCTTCTTTTCTGCTTCGTGTTACTGGTAATATATTTAAATAATTAGTTTTTGTTTTAGGTTTTTCTGATAACATTATTTATATCTTTTTCCAATCTTAAAAATGCTCTAAAGTATTTTTAGGTATCCTGTCTATATTAAATACCCTTATTCTGGTTATTGTCTTATATATATATATATATATTTGATAGCATTATCCTTGACAGGTATATTTCAATCAACCCTATCTTTCCTTAATTGGTAATTGAATAATATTATAAAAAAATTGGGGATTTTATGAAACTTTTGTAATTTAAGGCAAAAGAAATAATTAAAAACTTAATTCTTGTATGAAAATATCCTCATCAGAAGCAATTATTGCGGTTCTAACTTTATCCACAGTGGCCAGCCAATAGCTTTTATTTCTATTTATATTCTTTTAGCTTATTATTCTCAAGCAGTTCTTCTTCTTTTTATAAACAGTACTATACTACCCACTATCCCAACCAGGAAAGCAATGGGACAAACAGTAAGGGCCAGAAAAAAAAAGACGGGTTCATCACCTATGCCAATTCCATCCCAGAAATCTGCACCAAAGAAATAAATAAAAACTCCATAAAAAGCATTATGAAGAATTACACTCACTACAGCACCAATAGGTGCAGCACCAGTTATTAATAAGAATTTCTTAAGCAGTCCTCTAAGTCCACTTTTTACAGTCAATACAATCAAGGCTATACCTAATAAAAGAAAGATTATTCCTGATGGCATAAAAAGAAAGACGATATATCTATTAACTCCTGGAACAAAAGAGGAGATTGTAATTACTATAGGAAATGCCACCAATAACCAGAAGATAACCTTTATGGCGAGGTTAAATTTATAGCTAACCTTAATGGATTTTTTTTCTGGTTCCATTTTTCACACTCCTTTTAGGTAAGCTTAAAAAGATGATAAAATATTATTTTTAATTCTACCAATATATTAGACGCTTGTTATAAGATAAAAGTTACGCTTAATGATTTTATGCATAATTTGAATGGCTAGCTTTTGACTTTTAAAAACTCAATTCAGGTATAAAAATATCCTCATCAGAAGCAATTATTGCGGTTCTAACTTTATCCACAGTGGCCAGCCAGGTCATTTTAAATTTATTTATAGGTGTTTTACAAATTCCTCTTGTGAAATTTTAGTTTGCCTTAGAATTCCCCTTAATATGCCGACAGCTAATTCTGAGTGTAATGGAACAACACAACCTTATTTCTTTGTCATTAATTATTTTCTTTAAAATAGCATGGCTGCCTTTTTGTCTAATCTGTACAAATCCCAATTTTTTTAGTACATTTATAGCTTCTAAGCCTGATATTCTTTTTAGCTTAGACACTTGAGACTTCAAAAGTGGTTAAAATAGATCTCTAGTTACTTTACATGTTTATTTTAAAATAATAATATTAATGTCTATAAATAATATCACCCACTATATCTGGAGAAAATTATGCTTTCTGTAAAAGAAGCTCAAAATAAAGTGCTTGAATGCAGTATAAGAATTAAAGCTGTAAAAGTTCCTTTACTTGATAGCCTGGGCCTGATATTGGCAGAAGATGTAATCTCAAAGGATGATATACCGGTCTATAATAATTCTGCTATGGATGGATATGCAGTAAGAACAGAAGACATAAAAGGAGCAGATAGGAGCTACCCTGTAAGATTAATATTGCTGGCTGAGGATATACCTGCTGGTAAAGTGCCAACTGTAAAGGTTAATCCTGGTTATTGCATACCCATTATGACCGGTTCCCCTATTCCAGAAAATTGTAATGCTGTGGTGATGAAAGAGGATACAGAAAAGGATGGAGAGAGTATCCTGGTTTTTAAGGAATGTGTGGAGGGAGAAAATATAAGATACAGAGGGGAAGATATAAAAAACGGAGATAAAGTCTTAAGGAAAAGGAAAAAGATTTTTCCTGCAGATATAGGAGTTATGGCTTCATTGGGTAAGAGCGAAGTGCTTGTTTACCATCCTCCTGTAGTAGGAATAATATCAACTGGAGATGAGCTTCTGGAGATAGATAAGGGATTAGAGATAGGTAAAGTGAGGGATAGCAACAGTTATTCTTTATCTGCTCAATTGAAGGAAATAGGCATAAAGTATATCAGGTATGGTATAGCTAAAGATGAGAAAAAAATCTTAGAGGAAAAGATACGGGAGGCTCTATCGGAGTGTGATATTCTATTATTAAGTGGAGGGGTTTCTGTCGGTGATTATGATTTTGTAAAGGAAATCCTGATTGGTATTGGAGCAGAGTTGATATTCTGGAGGGTAAACCAGAAACCAGGAAAACCGCTGGTTTTCCTGAAATATAAGGATGGATTTATATTCGGATTGCCGGGGAATCCTGTATCGGTTATGATCTGTTTTGAAATGTATGTAAGACCATTGATCAAGAAGATAATTGGAGATGATAATCTGTTCAGACTTTCAGTAATGGCCAGAGCTTATCATGATTTTAAGAATAAAAGAGGCAGAACTAATTTTGTCAGGGTGATGCTTGAGAAAAAAGATAATGAGTATTTTTTCAAATCTACAGGTGTGCAGGGATCAGGCATACTAACCTCTATGGCAAAAGCTGATGGTATTGCAGTTTTTCCAGAAGATGCCGGGGATATAAAAAAAGATAGTAAAATTGAAGTTTTTTGCTTGAAGAGTAGATAAGATCAAAAGGTTAAAATACAGCTAGTTTGAGTTAAAATTTAAAGATTGTGTTTAAAAATACATAAAAACGTTTAAATAAACATTTGAAAATTTTCATTTAAAATAAGATAATTTAGAATCAGGATTTGTAAATAATATAGGTAAAAATTAAATATTGTCTCCGACTTAAATTTTCTAAGGCTTTGAAGCTATGAAGTTTAAGCGGTAGGGTTAGTCTGAAAACGGGCTAGCCTCCCATATTTGGAAAGGGGACTTAGCTTGGATTATTATATAAAGTCAGCAAGAGCTCCTTGCTGGTTTTTTTAATTTTCATAATTGTATTAATTGCGGTTAATATAATGTTGTCTGCAAAATATGATTAAATAATGGAAAATAATTAGGTGAAAAAAGTATTTAATCACTGAATAATAAGTAAACCAATAATAAAAACATATAAATGAATTAAGCAGAAATGAGTAAATTTAGATTTTTAAAGGTTTTTTTAATTTTTATGCTATCTGTACTTATAATTACTACTTCTGTTTTTGCATTTTCATGTAAAGACAAAGTAAAAAACACTGAAATTATTCTGGCAACCACTACCAGCACTTACGACAGCGGTCTTCTGGATGAGTTAATCCCTGTTTTTGAAGAGGAAACCACCTATAAAGTAAAACCTATAGCTGTTGGTACAGGAGAAGCAATTGCTATGGGAGAAAGAGGAGAGGCAGACGTTATACTGGTACACTCCAGAGAAGAAGAAGACAGGTTTGTTGAAGAAGGTTATGGAACTGAAAGAAGAGATGTGATGCATAATGACTTTGTGATAATAGGACCGGAAGATGATCCTTCAGATATCAGTGGACTTACAGCAGTGGAAGCTTACATAACTATTTCTGCAAGTGAGGCTTTGTTTGTTTCAAGAGGAGATGATTCCGGCACCAATAAGAAAGAAATAGCGATATGGGAAGAAACCGGGACTACCCCCCAGGGTGACTGGTATATAGAAAGTGGTCAGGGAATGGGAGAAACACTGAGGATCGCTGATGAAAAACAGGCTTACACCATGACTGATAGAGGAACTTATCTGGCGCAGCAGAATAATCTAAGCCTGATTGTTTTAGTGGAGGGGGACGAGATACTCTTCAATCCTTATAGAGTGATTCCTGTAAATCCGGAAAAACATAAGGATATTGATATAAATTATGAGGGAGCTCAAGCTTTTGTGGAATTTATAACCGGAGAAAAGGGACAGGCTATTATCAAAGAATTTGGTGTAGCAGAATATGGTAAGCCGTTATTTTATCCTGATGTGATTAAATAATTATGGAAATTATCTGGCAGGGAATAAAACAAGCAATAATTTTAATTTTTACCGGGAACAGGGAAGTATATGAGATTTTATTTCTAACCCTGAGAGTTTCTGGAAGTGCGGTATTTTTTTCTATGCTTCTGGGAATACCTGTAGGGGTTCTTGCGGGATTAAATAAATTCCCGTTAAAAAAGTTTATTATTGCAGTAATAAATACTGGAATGGGACTTCCACCGGTAGCTGCCGGCCTAATAGTTACATTGTTTATCTGGAGAAGTGGAATGCTTGGATTTTTAAAATTAATGTATACTCCCACTGCCATGGTGATAGCCCAGGTGCTTATTGCCTCACCCATAATTGCAGGTATAACTCTGGCAGCTGTACAGCAGATTGACCCCAAATTAAAACAACAGGTTTTGTCTTTAGGAGCAAATAGATTTCAGGTCTACTGGATTTTAATAAGGGAAGCCAGGCTGCCTGCCCTGGCAGCAGTTATGGCTGGTTTTGGAGGAATAATATCAGAAGTAGGAGCAGTGATTATGGTAGGAGGGAATATTAAGGGAGAGACCAGGGTTCTTACCACTGCTGCAGTTCAGATGGTCAGAATGGGTAATTTTGATATGGCAATTGCTCTTGTGGTAATACTGCTTGCTATTACATTTGGGGTAAATTTTCTACTCACTTTGATACAGCAGAAGGAAGGTATTGGATGGATAAGAAGATTCTAGAGATTTCAGACCTTAAAAAGAAATATAACAGTAAATTTTGTCTGGATGTTAATAACCTGTACGCGGAAAAGGGAAAAATATTAACTATAATCGGACCTAACGGCTCCGGTAAATCTACTCTGATAAGGCTCATTAACCTTCTGGAGAGACCCGATGAAGGGAAAATATATTTTAATGGTCATGAAATAACAAATGGAGAAGTCAGTCAAACAGAAGCAAGAAAAAAAATGGCTGTAGTATTCCAGGAGCCTCTACTCTTTAATACATCGGTTTACACCAATATAATAATGGGTTTAAAGATTAGAAAAATAAAATTATCAGGAGTAAAAGACAGGATTGATTACTTTACTGGCAAATTAAAAATCACAGATTTACTCAACAGGAGCACTAAAAATCTTTCCGGAGGTGAAAAGCAGAGAGTATCCCTTGCCAGAGCATTGGTCCTTGATCCTGAACTGCTGCTGCTGGATGAACCTCTGGCAAATATTGACCAGAGTTTCAGGGAAAGTTTGCGCGCGGATCTCTTTGGGGTATTAAGGGGTTATGGAAAATCTGTTGTATACGTTACACATGATCGGAATGAAGCCATGGTGCTTGCAGATGATATTGCAGTTATGGATAGAGGGAAAATATTGCAGTTTGCCGGAAAGGAAGAGATATTCAGAAAACCTGTAAATGAGTTTATAGCCAGATTTGTAGGAGTCGAAACGCTGGTGGATGGAGTTATTCTTGAGAGAAAAGGAAATGTCTGTAAAGTTAGAGTGACAGCAAGAAAGAGTAATATTGAAGTATCTGTGGTTAGTCAGGAAAGAAGGGGTACCAGAGTTACACTGGCAATAAGGCCGGAAGATGTAATCTTATATAGCACTGAAATATCATCTGAAGAATCTTCTGCCATGAATCTGTTCAAGGGGAAAATTACTGAAATAAGGGATATTGGAATATTTAAAAGAATTGAAATTGATTGCGGTTTCCCATTGAGCTCCTTTGTAACCCAAAATTCCGTTAATAGATTGAAACTGGCTTTGGGTAAAGAAATTACAGCAGCAGTGAAAGCAAGTTCAATACATATGTTTAAAAGGTGAGATAAAGATTTAATAGGTAATTTTTATTAAATAGAATATTTTTGGCTATAAACAGACTTATGAAAGAAAAATTAATAGATAATTATAATAGAAAAATTGATTACCTGAGGTTATCAGTTACCGACCGCTGTAATTTAAGATGTACATATTGCATGCCTGAAAGAGGAATAAAATTGCTTGACAGAAGAGAGCTTTTAACTTTTGAGGAAATATTAAGAGCGGTAAGAATATTATCTGAACTGGGGATAAAGAAAATAAGGCTTACCGGCGGTGAGCCTCTTCTCAGGGATAATATACTGGGCTTGATTGAAGGCATAAGAAACATTCCAGGAATTGAGGACCTATCCCTTACTACCAATGGAACACTGCTGCGTAAATTTTTAAAAGACCTTTATAGTGCCGGTATAAGAAAAATCAATGTAAGTATGGATAGTCTGGATCCAAAAAAATATAGGGAGATTACCAGGGGAGGTGATCTCACCAAAGTATTGGAAGCTATAGAAAGTTCTGTTGAAATGGGATTCGAATCCGTAAAGATAAATGTGGTGCTTACCAGTTTATTTGATTGGAAGGACTCCCTGGAATTTATCAAGTTTGCCATTGAAAAACCGGTAAGTATTCGATTTATAGAAATGATGTCCATATCAGACCTGGATACTGTAGAATGCAGCAGTAACCTGATTAATATCGATAAACCAAAAGTAGATATAAGAAGTATTTTTGAATCTATGAATAAATTTGGAAAATACTGTAAAGTTAAAGAGCCCCTGGGTTTCGGGCCGGCAGTATATTACAGGATTAATGGAAGTAAAGGTAAGATTGGTTTTATTATAAATAAAAGGGAGTCCTGTTATTACTGTAACAGGATTAGGCTTACTTCTGAAGGAAGTATAAAATTGTGTTTGTTTTCCAGTTCGGAAATTGATATAAAAAAAGAGCTTAGAGATGGTACTGATAATGAAAGAATAAAAAAATTGATTAAAAGTTTTATAAAGAGAAAACCAAAGGACAGGAATAGTAACATAAAATGTAAAGTGGGAAGCGATCTGAAAATTGCCAGCTTCATGAATAAAATTGGAGGATAGTTTTATGATGAAAAATCCGGATAATTTTACTCACATAGACGAGAAAGGAAGAGCTAAAATGGTTGATGTGAGCGATAAAAAGGTAGCTTTAAGGGCTGCGAAAGCCAGGGGATATATTATTTTAAATAAGGATATCATTGGTAAGATTAAAGATAACCAATTAGAAAAAGGCGATGTCTTAACTGTAGCAAAAATTGCCGGAGTGAGTGCAGCAAAAAAAAATTGGGAACTGATTCCACTCTGTCACCAGATAAGGCTTACAGATGTAGATATAGATTTCAGAATACTGGAAAAGGAAAATAAAATAGAGGCGGTAGCAAAAGTGAAAGGCTTTGATGTTACCGGAGTAGAAATGGAAGCTCTTATGGCAGTAAGTATCAGCCTGCTGGCTATATATGATATGTGTAAGGCAGTTTCAAAAGAAATGAGAATAGAAGGCATAGAACTTCTGGAAAAGACCGGAGGAAAAGGCTATTATCTTAAAAATTACCAAAACAGGAGGATTTGATATTTTGGAAAATAAAGGAAAAATAGTTTCAATAAATATAAGTGAAAAAAGGGGCGGCAAAAAGAAGCCTGTAAATGAAGTTTCTATAAATGAATATGGTATAGAAGGAGATGGGCACAGTGGAAACTGGCACCGTCAGGTAAGCCTGCTTTCATATGAGAGTATTAAGGATATTAACAGTAAGGGCATTGATGCCAGGCCGGGAGACTTTGCTGAAAATATAACCACCTCGGGTATGGATTTAAAGAGACTGCAAATCGGGGATATTTTGACAGTAGGTGAAGAAGATAGAGTAATGCTTGAAGTCACCCAGATTGGGAAGGAGTGCCCCAAACCCTGTAGTATTTATTATTTGATGGGTTCATGTATAATGCCGCAAGAAGGTGTGTTCTGCAGGGTACTGCAGCCAGGGAAGATAAAGGTTGGAAATAAAATTATACACGCCTTGTAAGAAAGATTGTTAAAAAATAAGGAATAGAAATATTTTTTATATTTTATAAAAAATTATAATTGTAAGATTTAAAAGGGAAAATTTTATGAAAAAACTATTAAAAGTAGCAATCATCACTGTTAGTGATAAAGGATACCGGGAAGAGCGCGAAGACAGAAGCGGTAAATATATAATGCAATATTTCAAAGAAAAAGGATGGGAAATTGCTGATTACGGAATAGTCCCGGATGAGAAGGATAAAATAAAGGAAAAACTTAGGGATATCTCAGATAAAGAAAAAGCAAATCTGATCTTAACCACCGGGGGAACCGGGTTTTCACCCAGAGATGTGACTCCTGAAGCGACTGATGAGGTTATTGAAAAAAAGGTCCCCGGGTTTAGTGAGATAATAAGGATTGAAGGCCAGAAAAAAACTCCCAGGGCAATTCTTTCCAGGGGAATAAGCGGGATAAGGAAAAAAACTTTAATAATAAACCTGCCAGGTAGTATAAAAGGAGTAAAAGATAGCCTGGAGTTGATATACCGTCCACTGCCCCATGGGATTGATATATTGACTGGCAGGGATATAGAATGTGGTCAGGAATAACATTTGGAATTAAAATATATAGACTCATATATTGCAGATATGAATGGATAAAAAAACATTATAGTATAGATTTTCTATTTAAGATTCCCCGGCAGTGTCAATAAAGTTTTTCACAGCTTTTTAATTAAGTAGTTTTTTACTTCACTCCAAATAACTATTATAATAGTTTTGGTACTTTTATTTTTTATATAAATTTATGAGGAAAATAGTTGTTTAATTTTTTAAAAAGCTGGATAGGTTTAATAATTATAATTTTCACCTTCTTTGCTTTAATCTCTACCGGCAAGATAATTATATTCCCGGCAGATAATTTAGAAGCTGCGCAAAAGCAATCAGAAACTAATGAAGTTGATAATATGAATAATCCGACGGACAATAATGAAGGTTATGATAAAGCTTATTTTACTGAAACAAATAATTTAGATTATTCAAATGAAGTTACTGTTAAAAGCATTTCTGAAGGGGATGACAGTATGGATAATTTAGTGGAAGAACTAGAAGAAGATGAAGATACCTTTAAAGAAGAAGCTGGAGAGGAGCAGGAGGCGGCAGTCGTGGAAGAAATAAAAGATGAAAATAATAATCCTGGTCAAAATGAAGATCAGAATATTGATTTTAGTAATAGTGATGATTTTAGGATTGAGGTAGATTTAACCAAACAAAAGGTTTTTGTGTATTACAAAGATAATTTGATAAAGGAAATGATTTGTTCTGGGGGAGCAGAAGAAACCCCAACTCCTCCGGGAGAGTTTGAAACCTCTGATAAAATTAAGTATTCATGGGTAGAAAGGTTCGATGTAGGAGCTTTTTACTGGATAAGGTTTTACAAAAAATATCTTTTCCACAGTGTTCCTTTTGATAAAAATGGAGGAATGATTATAGAGGAATATGAAAAACTTGGAAGTCCCGTAAGTCATGGGTGTATTAGACTAAAGCTGGAAGAAGCAAAATGGTTATATGATAAGCTTCCATCAGGTGTAAAAGTAATAATATACAAATGAAAATAAATCTTTATGTTTTGGGTATTCCTGGAGAGGCTCCTGCCGGTATAAATTTATAAAACATAGATACCAGATAATATATAACTTTTATTGCCTAACTTACCTGAAAAAAAAATAAGACCATATTTCAATGAATGAAGTAGCTGTATTCGATGATATATTCTTATTCTGCCACAAATTCTTGAACTTATAATAATCCTTCAATCTGTTAATATTAAAAAAATTAAGGCTATCTATCCCATTTTGCTTAAGCTTATTGATTGAAATTACTTCAATATCCAGATAGTTAAAAATATCCGATATTTTATATTTTTGTTTTCCGATATTTTCTTTTAGGATACCAAGACAATTTTTGGAATACAATCCACAGAGGACTTCAAAACCTTTTTCGGTTTTAATTATATATGCATCTCTTTTCTTAGAATAATCATAGGATATTGTTGCTGGCCCACTGCTGCTTGGTTCTTCAGTGTTTATTCCGGATTCATAAACCAACGATTTTAACAGATTATAAGAAATAAAAGGCATATCAAACGCAACAATTATGGAATAGAAATATGATGCATTCGCAAGGCTTGTATAGATGCCGATTACAGGACCCTTTCCTTTATGGCTTGGTGTAATTTTTTCAGAATTAGTAATATTTAAGGAATTACTTATATTTAAATTGTCAACATCACTTTCATCTGAAATAATTCTTATATTTTGAAAGGCTGAATTTTTTTTAGCAAATTCATTGAAATCTATTTTTAGATTAGAAGCCTGTATTTTTTCGAAATTATATTTTTTTTGATATGTCCTGATTTTGTTCAATTCGGAAAATAAAGTCGGGTAGTTGCTCTTTGAAGTGCTTACTATTATTTCATCACAAAAAAAACTTAATTTAAAAATCTGGTCTATGAATAATGGTACAGTATCAACTTTGATTTTCAATTTATTGAAACCAAATCTACTGCTCTTACCCCCTGCCAGAACTATTCCTGTAAGATTCACTTTAGTATTCTCCGTGGCCATGAATAAATATTAAACCTGCCACCTCTGGCGTAACCAATAACAGTTAAATTTATTTTTTTTGCAAGGGCAGTAGCGCTAAAAGTCACAGAAGAATTCGTGACCATAATCGGAATTTGCATCCTGCAGATTTTATAAATTACATCGATGCCCAGTCTTCCTGTGGTGAATATGATCTTATCTTCAGGGGGCAGCCTTTTTATCAGCATATAACCGGTAATTTTATCGATACAGTTATGTCTTCCAATATCTTCCGCCAGGTTTAATAAATTACCATCCTTGTTGAATAAGGCAGCGCTATGCAAACCACCAAATTCTTTTTTGTACCTTTGCCGATTTAGAGTTTCCCTATTTAGGGTAAGCAAAACACCAGACGCAACTGTGAGATTGCTCTTTATTTTCTTTAAACCTTTTTCAAATATGAAATCGTCAATACTGCCGCATTCAAGTGATATGAATCTTAAGCTGTCTGAATGTCTGATTTTATCTTTATCTATTGTAGCAGTTACCTCGATTCTTGAAGACAGATCACTCCTGCTGATAATCTTACCAATATCCTGGCGGCAAATTTTTAAAAGTTCTATATCTGAATAGTTCTTAATGTAACCGTTATTAACTAAATAACCAACTGTAAGTTCAATCAGACTGGCGGGTGAGCATGAAATTGTTGAAATAGCATTGCCATTTAAGGAAATTGTGAGAAGCAATTCAAAAGGGATAATGTCCATTAAATCAGCCTTACCCGAAGAAGCTTTAATTTTTTCAATTTTAATTTTTTTACCTAATTTTGAAATTCTACCTTCCAATTTTTCCATACTTTCGCAATTCCTTTTTTCATATCTTTTTCAAACTTACAGCGCAGACCTTAAACTCCGGAATCTTTGCTTCAGGGTCCAGAGCAGGATTAGTTAGAACATTGGCGGGAGAATCTGCATAATGAAACGGCATAAATACTACTCCTTTTTTGATTTTAGAATTTACAAGAGATAATGCTGTAACCACACCTCTCCTTGACTCGACTTTTACCCTGTCCCTGTTTTTAATCCCAAGGTTTTTTGCATCATCTGTATTGATTTGAACAAGATTTGAAGGAGCAATTTCGTTTAAACCCTTGACTTTTCCTGTCATTGTCATGGTGTGGAACTGGTGCAATATTCTACCGGTAGTTAGAATGTAAGGGTACTTTTTGCTCACAACTTCTGCCGGTGGTGTATATTTAACAGGAATGAACCTGCCCTTGCCACGTGTAAAATTTTTTGTATGAAGAATGCTTGTACCGGGGTCACCATACTTTCTGCATGGCCACTGAAGAGCTCTTCTTTCAAGTCTTTCATAATTTATGCCACCATATATCGGTGTTAAACTTGCAATCTCATCCATGATTTCAGCAGTATTATTATAATTCATGGAATAACCCATCTTATTTGACAGAATGCAGATAATTTTCCAGTCTTCAAGTGCGCTGCCTGGAGCGTTAACCGCTTTTCTTACTCTCTGAACTCTTCTATCAGTATTTGTAAATGTCCCTTCTTTTTCGGCAAAACATGCGCCTGGCAAAATAACGTCCGCAAATTCACCTGTCTCAGTTAAAAAGATATCCTGAACTACAAATAGTTCAAGCTTTTCCAGGGCTTCTGCTACATGAAGTATGTCCGGATCGCTAAGCATCAGATTTTCACCCATTACATAGATAGCTTTTATACTACCCGAACTTGCGCCTTCAATTATTTCAGTTACCGTTAAGCCTTTCCTGGATGGTAAAGGTTTTCCCCATTTATTTTCAAATTCCAATCTAATATTATCATTTTCGACACCCTGATATCCGCTCAACATATCAGGTAGTGCACCCATATCACATGCTCCCTGCACATTGTTCTGGCCACTTAGAGGATTTACTCCTGCACCTTTTCTACCGATATTACCTGTCAGTAGTGCCAGATCTGCCAGAGCAATAACATTATCTGTGCCGCAGGTATGCTGGGTAATTCCCATTGCATAAAATATCAGGGCATTTTTGGCAGACCCGTAGATTTTTGCTGCCTCAATAAGGCTTTGCTTGTCCACTCCTGATATTTCTGCTACTTTTTCTGCAGTGTATGCAGAGAAACATTTGGAAAATTTATCAAAATCCTCGGCTCTGCTGTCAATAAATTCTTCATTATAGAGACCTTTGTCATAAATTATCTTCATAATTCCAAGAATAATAGCAATGTCTGTTCCCGGTTTCTGTTTTAGGTGTATAGTTGCATATCTTGTTATTGGAATATTTCGTGGGTCTATAACAATTATCTTTAATCCATATTCCTGAACACATCTTATAATTTCGTAACCTATGACCGGATGAGTTTCTGTCGTATTTGACCCAATTATTATTGCAACATCTGAGTGTTTTAGATCTTCAACCGAATTTGTCATTGCGCCACTTCCGAAAGTCTGGATCAAACCTGTAACTGTTGAGGCATGGCATAGCCTTGCACAATGATCTATATTATTTGTACCTACCACTGCCTGTGCAAATTTGGACATTAAAAAGTTTTCCTCATTTGTACATTTTGCTGAGCTAAGGATTGCAATGGAATCAGAGCCGTATTTTTTCTTTATTGCTGTTAATTTATCTGAAACAGTCGCCAGTGCTTTCCCCCAGCTTACCTTCTTTAATTTACCCTCTTTTGTTTTTATCATTGGATGACTAATCCTCTCAGAGCTGTTTACAAAGTCCAGGCTAAATTTACCCTTAGCACACAAATTACCCCTGTTTACATGCTTTCCTTCTCCTTTTTGGATTTTTTATATTTTACAAACCCCTGTGGGGCATCTTCCTTTTATGTGTTTGGCGACCTCTTTTCGAAAATATTTTAAAATTGTGGAAATGGGTAAAATCAGCGATTGGCCAAGAGCACAAAGAGAAGTCTTTTGCATCACTTTAGCCGTATGAAGTATTAAATCAATATCATCTTCCTTACCCTCTCCTCGAGAAATAGCGGTGGCTAATTCCAGAAGTTTTTCTGTTCCTACTCGACAGGGAATACATTTGCCACAGGACTCACGTTTAAAAAAATTCAAGAAACATTTGAGCATATCCAGAGCACAGGTAGTCTCGTCCATTACCAGAATAGCTCCCGAGCCTAAAACTAGTCCTTTTTCTCCGAGAGAGGCGTAATCCAGAGGTACATCAAGCATATCTTCACCTAAAATAGCTCCCGCTGTCCCTCCTACTTGAGCCATTTTAAATTTACCGTCTCGCATCCCCTGAGCATAATCAATAATAATTTCTCTTAAAGTAATACCCATGGGAGCTTCAATCAAACCGGCCTCTTTAACATGCCCCGATATTGCATAAACCTTTGTTCCCGGGCACTCTTTTGTTCCAAAAATCCTGAACCAGTCTGCCCCCTTAAGAATAATAGGAGCGATATTAGCTAATGTTTCTACATTGTTGATAAGTGTTGGTTTCCCCCAAAGCCCGCTACTTGGAGGAAAGGGTGGTTTAAAGCGGGGATTGCCGCGTTTACCTTCCAGAGATTCCATTAAAGCAGTCTCTTCTCCACAAACATAGGAACCTGCCCCCTGATGAATCTCAATCTGGAAATTAAATCCACTTCCAAAAACATCCTCACCTAAGAATCTATGCTCTCTAGCCTGTTTGAGTGCTTTATTAAATCGATTAATGGAAAGAAGATATTCTCCACGAATATAAATATAGCCGTAATGGGCACCCACAGCATATCCAGCAATTATCATTCCCTCGATAATCTTATGAGGGTCGCCTTCTAAAATCGCCCTATCCTTAAATGTTCCCGGCTCTCCCTCATCAGCATTGCAGATAATATATTTGGGGGCAGCTTTTGCTTTAGCTGTAAACTCCCATTTTAAACCGGTGGGAAATGCTGCTCCGCCCCGACCTTGCAGGCCTGAGGCCTTAATTTCACTGAGTACTTGCTCCGGTCTCATCTCCCGTAAAACCTTACCCACTGCTTCATAGCCATCTTGAGCAATATATTCTTCAATGCTTTCTGGATTAATCCTGCCATAATTATCCAGAACAACTCGCAGGGGACTTTTTAATTCTTTTATCATTTCTTCTTCCTTAACTCTCTCAAAATTTCTCTAATTTTTTGGGGAGTCAAGTTGTCGCAAACTTTCTCATTAATCATCATTGCTGGTGCTTCATTGCATATCCCCAGACAACTTACCTCCTCTAAAGTAAACCTGCCATCGTCTGTTGTCTCTCCAACTTTAATCTTTAATTCTTTCTCTAAAACCTCAAAAATACTCTTCAGCCCCAGTAGATGACAGGGTCCACTGTCGCAAACCCGAATTACATACTCACCCCGCGGTTTCAAGCTGAACAATGAATAAAAAGTAGCTACCCCATAAACCTCACTATAACTTAAACCCGCCTCCTGAGCAATAAGCTTTAACTTATCTTCAGTAATATAATTATGCTTGTTTTCCCTTTGCGCTTTGCTTAAAAGAGCAATGACATCTTTTTCTTTATTTCTTAACTTCATTTTTAAATTCTTTCTATCTTTACGGCTGACACTTTGTATTCGGGAATTTTAGCCACAGGGTCTAGAGCATCGCTGGTCAAAAGATTTGCTGCTGATTCCGCAAAATGGAAAGTCATAAAGACTACTCCCTTATCCACACGGTGGGTGATTTTTACTTTTACTTTAAGCTTTCCCCGACGTGAGCTCACCCTCACCCAACCATTATTTTTAATTCTTAATTTTTCTGCATCTTGTGGACTAATCTCTAAAAAGCCTTCGGGGGCAATACCATCCAGTGGTTTTGACCTGCGGGATAAAGAGCCAGTATGAAAATGGTAAAGAACTCTACCTGTGGAGAGAAGGAAGGGATATTCTTCATCGGGCAGCTCTGCTGGAGGAATATAATCTACAGGAGTAAAAAGACCCTTTCCCCGAGTAAATTTATCTTTATGTAAATAAGGGGTGCCTGGATGTTCGCGGCTCGGACATGGCCACTGCAAGCCCTGCTCTCCTAAGCGATCAAAATGGACACCACCATAAATAGGAGTTAAAGAAGCAATCTCATCCATTATCTCTCTTGGCGAATGATAAGCCATTGGATAGCCCATTCTCTTACCTATTTCCATGATAATCTTCCAGTCCTCTCTGCTTTTTCCAATGGGAGGAATTGCTTTATGTAAAAGTTGAATTCTGCGGCATGTATTGGTGAAAGTTCCCTTTTTTTCAGCAAAAGAGACGCCAGGTAGGACTACATCAGCAAGTTCGGCTGTCTCAGTTAAAAAAATATCCTGAACTACTAAAAAATCAAGGTTTTCCAGTCCTTCTCTTACATGATTAAGATTGGGGTCGCTGAGCATAGGATTTTCACCCATTATGTAAAACCCTTTAATCTCACCTTTGCTCGCTGCATCCATAATCTCTACTACGGTTAGTCCTTCCTTTGGAGGAAGCTTTACTCCCCAGGTGGTCTCAAAATTCTCCCTAACTTGCGCCTCACTTACCTTCTGGTAACCTGGATAAACATTGGGTAAGGCTCCCAAATCACAAGCACCCTGGACATTATTCTGTCCACGTAGAGGATTAACGCCAGTGCCTTCTCGCCCCACATTGCCGCAGAGCATAGCTAAATTAGCTAAGGATAAAACATTATCAGTCCCTGTAGTATGTTGGGTTATACCCATAGCAAAAACAATAGAGCCCCTATCTGCTTTTCCATACATTCTTGCAGCAGCAATCAATTTTTCTTCAGGTATACCGGTAATTTTCTCTACTTTTCCAGGAGTATATTTGGAGACTACCTTCCTGAATTCATCAAAGTTTTCTGTGCGATTTTCCACAAATTCTTTATTATAAAGGCCTTCATTAATAATTACATTCATCAAACCATTAATCCAGGCGACATCGGTTCCGCTTTTTTGCCTTAGCCAGATTTCGGCATATTCGGTTAACTCAATTGCTCGTGGGTCTACTACCATTAATTTTGTACCATTATAAGCTGCCAGGTGTTTAAAATAGTTTCCCATTACCGGATGGGTCTCCGTAGTGTTAGAGCCGGTTACTAAAATAACATCTGCTCTCTCAAATTCCCGGATAGAATTGGTCATTGCTCCACTGCCAAAAGCACGAGCAAGACCAGCCACAGTAGAAGCATGACAAAGACGAGCACAGTGGTCAACATTATTGGTGCCGAAGCAGATGCGGATAAACTTTTGAAATAGATAATTTTCCTCATTAGTGCACTTAGCCGAGGATAATCCAGCTAAAGCATCACTGCCATATTTATCCTTCAATTCCTTAAATTTAGTGGCTACTAAATTTAATGCTTCATCCCAGCTCGCTTCTTCAAATTTTCCATTGTGTTTAATTAAGGGAGTGGTAAGACGGTCTTTGTGATGAACATAGTCAAATCCAAAACGTCCTTTAACGCAGAGATGCCCTTTATTGTCAGGACCCTCCTCAACTCCATAGACTTTCACAATTTTATCATTTTTAATATTTAATTCTATCTGGCAGCCAACTCCACAATAAGGACAAACAGTTTGTACTTTTCGAAACTCCCAGCTCCTACCTTGAAAACGAGCTAGTTTTTCAGTTAATGCACCGGTAGGGCATGTTTGGATGCAAGCTCCACAAGAGACACAGTCAGTATCCACTAATGGCTGGTCTAATCCTGAAATAAGAAATGTACCGCTGCCGCGAGCAGCAAAATCTAATACTCTCTGAACGGTAATTTCAGCACAGGCACGTACACATCGTCCACAAAGAATGCATTTATTAGGGTCTTTTAGAATTACCTGGCTGGAATCTTCAGTGGGCTCAACTGATTTACTAACGGGAAAAAGTATCCTCTCAATACCCAACTCATAAGCTAGATCCTGAAGCTCACACTGACCATTACTCTCACAAACTAAACAATCATGCTTATGCTCTGAGAGGATTAATTCTACAATCAATTTCCGCGCCTCATCTATTTCCTCATCAGAGGTTATAACCTTCATCCCTTCAACTACTTCTGTTGTACAAGCAGCTTCCATGCCTGGCCTGCCTTTAATCTTTACCATGCAGACCCGACAGGTTCCAGCAATACTCAAGCCCTTTTCATAGCATAAATGAGGAATTTTAATTCCATTAGCTAAAGCTACCTCCATAATGGTAGAGCCTTTTTCTGCCTGAACCAGTTTCCCATTAATAGTTAGATTCACAGTATTCATCTCTTTTTCCCTTAAGACAAGAATGCATCGGCACTATTTCTCCTTGCTCCGCTATTTGCCTCATTTTAATTAAAATCACCATCGGGATATCCTGTTGCCTCATACAAAAATGTATCTGAAACTAATAAGATTCATAATAAAGGTAATAAAATAGATATATTATTTGTAGATATACTCGTAAGGCTTTTTATCTACTGTGCTATTCCTTTCTAAAGTCTTCTTTAAAGTATTTAATTTTAAAAGTTTATCCTGAAGTTTTGAAATCTTTCTTTTAAGCTCGGCTGGATTTATCTTATCATAATTATTTTTTAGTTTCATCTTTTTATCTTCTGAAATATCATCTAAAGCAAGATGATAAAAGTAAAGGATTTAAAATCATCAATTAGAATTAAAGTTTTAACTCATAAATGATATTATTTAAAGTATTAAATATGGGAAATTTGAAAATATATTTCTCATATAAAAAGATAGTGCTTTTAAAATAAGGTAAAAATTATACAAGCATTTTATATATAATAAAGTGTTAGAGATTTTATAACAACATAGTGTATTTAAAGAAATTAGAATTAAAAAATTATAGGAATTACAGTTATGTCAATTTAAATTTTGACAAAAATACCATTCTTATATTAGGCAATAATGGTAACGGTAAAACCAACCTGCTGGAGTCCATATATTATTTATCTACGGGAAGGTCTCACAGGACTTACAGCCAGGATGAAATTATTAAGTGGGGAAGCGATTATTCTATAATAAAAGCTTTAATTGGCTCTGAAAAAAATAACGGAATAGATCATCTTGTAGAAATAGAACTGCGGAAAGAAAATAATATTAAAATAAGGGTTGATAAAATATACCAGAGGAAAAAATCGGATTTCATATCAATGCTTCCTTCAGTTATATTTTCTTCTGATGATCTGAAAATTGTAAAATCAGGCCCTTCGGATAGGAGAAATTTTCTCGATTCCATACTTGAAAAGTTAGATTGGAAGTATTACAGACAGCGACTGCAGTATCAGAAAATACTTGTCCAGAGGAGCAGTCTGATAAAAAGTATAAGTGGAAGGGCAGGTGCAGCCAGTAATTCTACACTGGAAGTGTGGAATGATAATATTGTCAGGTATGGGACTGATATAATAGAAAAGAGATACAGGCTACTAGCTGAATTCAGGGATGAGTTTAGGAGTTACGTAAATAGCTTCTTTAAGGGGGTTGAAGTAGACCTGTTTTATGTATTCAGCTGGGATAGGGGAGATAACCTGGATGAGTATACGGATTATTTCAATGCAAAAAGTTATAAGAAAGAAAATTTTATAGAAAATAATTTGAAGGATATATTTTACCGTAAATTGATTGAAAGCCTCCAAAAAGACCTGTTGTATAAGACTACGACGGTTGGACCACATAGAGATGATTTTATAATTTTACTGAACGGTAAAAATATAAGGTCCTTTGGTTCTCAGGGCCAGCAAAGAGTTGCTTCAATAAGTTTAAAACTTTGTGAACTGGACATCTTGAGAAAAAGAATAAAAAAAGATCCCATCCTTCTCCTGGATGATGTATTTTCGGAACTTGATATAGAAAGAAGAAAATTACTGGTAAAAGCTGTAAGTGACAGGTTTCAGACTTTTGTAACCACTACAAATATTAGTTATCTTGATAAGCTGGATTTAGAATTTGGAAATAAGCTTTTAATTAAAGATAATAAAATTGCAGTTTCAAATTTATAGGCCGTAACATATAATATGATTATGAAAGAATTTGAAGATATTGGAAGTATAATCGGGGATGTTATAGAAAATTTGAATATGAAAAGGAAGTTAAATATATCCAATATCTTTAACTGCTGGGAAGAAATTGTTGGTACTGAAATATATAAAAAAGCAAAACCTAAAAAAGTAACCGCAGGTGTATTATATGTGTCTGTTACCACCTCCACCTGGGCAAATGAACTAAGTCTTATGTCCAGTCAATTGATCGAAAAGATAAATTCCTTTATTGGAGAAGAAGTAGTAAAAAGTATAAGATTTAAGACAAATCTTTAAAATTCTTTAGCTTATTTTAGGCAAATTTTAAGTGAAATATGGTATAATATTTAACGTCTGGAATTAATAAAATCGTAGGATATTTTTTAAAAATATTTATATTTAAAACCAGAAAGGGTAATGGGTATTAAGGTGGTTCCGAGGTTTACTTATTGCCCTTTATCCATATTTTAAAAAGGAAATTTTAAATTTTAAAGGAGAATTTTTTGAAGAAATCAAGTTATGACGCTAAAGATATAACAGTCCTGGAAGGTCTTTCTGCGGTTAGAAAAAGGCCCAGTATGTATATCGGTTCTACAGGCTCCAGAGGTCTGCACCATCTTATTTATGAGGTAATAGACAATAGTATTGACGAAGCAATGGCTGGATTTTGTGATAATGTGCTGGTGGTATTAAGTGAGGATAATTCTGTCACTGTAGTGGATAATGGTAGGGGAATACCGGTAAAAAAGGTTGAAAAATTTAACAAACCTGCAGTTGAAATAGTTCTTACCAAATTACATGCCGGTGGAAAATTTGGCGGAGAAGGATATAAAGTTTCCGGGGGGCTGCATGGTGTTGGAATTTCTGTGGTAAATGCTCTCTCGGAAAAGCTGAGTGTTGAAGTAAGAAGAGACAGGCACATTTACAGGCAGGATTACAAAAGAGGGGAACCAGTTACCGCTCTTATAAAAGGTGAAAAATCTTCAACTCATGGTACTGCAATTACTTTTTATCCTGATAGGGAAATATTCGAAGATATAGATTATAAATTTGAGATACTGGCCAGCAGGATGAAAGAAATGGCTTTTTTGAATAAGGGTTTAAAGATTACCCTGGTAGATAAAAGAGGGGAATCTGAAAAGAAAGAAATATATCAATATGAAGGCGGAATAGTTGATTTTGTAAAATATTTATGTGAGAAAAAAGATGTTTTACATAAAAAAGTCATATACATAAAAAACGAAGTTGATGACCATGAAGTAGAAATCGCCATGCAGTATACCGATGGCTATTTAGAAAGTGTTTTTTCATTTGCCAACAATATAAATACCACAGAAGGTGGAACTCATTTAAGTGGATTTAAAGGTGCTATTACCAGAACTGTAAATGATTATGCACGCAGTAATAATATATTAAAAGAAAAGGATGAAAATCTTTCAGGTGAAGATATCAGGGAAGGTCTTACTGCAATTATTAGCGTCAAGCTAAAGGACCCACAATTTGAAGGACAGACCAAGACCAAACTGGGAAACAGTGAGATGAAAGGTTTTGTTGAATCTACAGTAAATGCAAAACTTTCTGAATTCCTGGGAGAGAATCCGGCAATAGGTAAAATTATAGTCAATAAATGTTTAGAAGCCTCAAGAGCAAGAGCTGCTGCAAAAAAGGCAAGGGATCTTACCAGGAAAAAATCCCTGCTGGAAAGCGGTTCTCTTCCGGGTAAGCTTGCCGATTGTTCCATAAATGATCCAAAATATTGTGAGTTGTTTTTGGTAGAAGGGGATTCTGCAGGAGGAAGTGCAAAGCAGGCAAGAGATAGGAGGTTTCAGGCAATACTGCCTCTTAGGGGCAAGATTCTAAATGTTGAAAAAGCAAGGTTACACAAAATATTAAGCAGTGAAGCAATCCAGGCCATGGTAACTGCTACGGGCTCCGGGGTTGGGGAAGATTTTGATATTGAAAATGCAAGATATCATAAAGTAATAATTATGACAGATGCCGATGTAGATGGAGCCCATATAAGAACACTAATATTGACTTTCTTTTACAGGTATATGCCAAGATTAATTGAAGCTGGATATGTGTATATAGCTCAGCCACCGCTTTTCCAGATTAAAAATGGTAAGGAAATTTCTTATGTTTATAGCGAAAAAGAGCTGAATAATATCAAAAAGAAATATGAAGATAAAAAAATAAATGTCCAGCAGTATAAAGGTCTGGGGGAAATGGACCCGGAGCAGCTCTGGGAGACAACTATGAATCCTGAAGCAAGGACGCTTTTGAAAGTTGAAATTGAAGATGCATTGATTGCAGATGATGTTTTTTCTACCCTGATGGGAAATAAAGTAGAACCAAGAAGAGAATTTATTGAAAAGAATGCTAAGGGCGTATCGTTTATAGATATATAGTCAGGGGAATAAATGGTATTTGAACTGCGTGGTAAAGTAAAAAATATTGAAATCGAATCAGAAATGCAGGATTCCTACCTGAGTTATGCCATGAGCGTAATTATTGGCAGGGCCCTGCCGGATGTAAGAGATGGCCTGAAACCGGTTCACCGGAGAATTTTGTACGCCATGCACGATATGGGAATGAGATCTAATACGCCTTACAAGAAGTGTGCCAGAATTGTAGGAGAAGTACTTGGAAAATATCATCCTCATGGTGATACTGCGGTTTATGACGCCATGGTGCGCATGGCCCAGGACTTTTCCCAGCGTTATGTTTTAGTAGATGGACATGGGAATTTTGGTTCTGTTGACGGTGATAGGGCTGCTGCTATGAGATATACTGAGGCCAGGCTTTCTTCGATTTCTGAAGAGCTTCTGGTGGATATTGATAAGGATACTATAGAGTTTGTGGATAATTTTGACAGTTCTTTAAAGGAGCCATCCATACTGCCTTCTAGATTTCCAAATCTTTTAGTTAATGGTTCCTCCGGTATTGCTGTGGGCATGGCCACTAATATTCCACCGCATAATCTGGGAGAAGTAATTGATGGGACTATTCGCTATATAGATAATTCTGAGACCACAGTTAAAGATCTGATGAAAAAGATCAAAGGTCCGGATTTTCCTACCGGTGGAATTATAATGGGTATTGCTGGAATTAGGGAGGCATATGAGACTGGCAGGGGCCGTCTAGTTGTAAGAGGCAGAGTGCACCAGGAACAGCCCAAAAAGGGCAGAACTCAAATCATAATAAGCGAGCTTCCATATCAGGTAAATAAATCAAGACTTGTTGAAAAAATTGCTGAACTGGTCAGGACTAAAAAAATAGAAGGAATTAATGACCTGCGCGATGAATCAGATAGAAGTGGAATGAGAGTAGTGGTAGAACTCAAAAAGGATTCAATCCCAAGCGTAATTATTAATTCTTTGTATAAGAATACCCAGCTTGAGGATACTTTTGGAATAATTATGCTGGCTCTGGTCGATGGTGTGCCAAGAACTCTAAATTTACTGCGTTTGATAGAAGAATACACCAAACATAGATTTGCTGTAGTAGTTAAAAGGACCAAATATGAGTTAAAGAAAGCTGAAGAGCGTGAACATATCCTGCAAGGACTTTTGATAGCCCTGGATAATCTGGATGAAGTAATAAAGACCATAAGGTCTTCAAAAGATGTTCCCACTGCAAGGAAAAGACTGGTAAAGGACTTTGAACTTACCGTAATACAAGCCCAGGCTATATTGGATTTAAGATTACACCGGTTAACCGGACTGGAAAGAAACAAGATAAAATTAGAACACGAACAGTTAATTGAAAGAATAAAGGAATTGAAAGAACTTCTTGGCAGTAAGGAGCTAATATATGGAGTAATTAAGAATGAGCTCAAAGAGATTAAGAAAAAATATGGTGATGAAAGAAGGACAGACATAACTGCTGATATATCTGATATTGAGATTGAGGATTTAATACCTGAAGAGGAAAATGTAATATCCATATCTCATTCAGGGTATATAAAAAGGCTTCCGGTGGCTACTTATAGAAAACAGGGAAGAGGCGGAAGAGGAGTAACCGGGACTAATTTAAAAGAGGATGATTTTGTTAAGCACTTATTTATAGCGTCAACTCATCACTATATAATGTTCTTCTCAAATCTTGGGAAAGTATATAGATTGAAAGTCTATCAAATCCCTACAGGTAGTAGAATGTCTAAAGGCAAGGCAATTGTAAATCTACTCCCATTTGTGCCAGGTGAAAGGGTTGCGGCAATAATTGCAGTTAGGGATTATGGTGCTGACCAGTATTTAATAATGGCCACCAAAAAGGGAATAATTAAAAAAACCTCTATTAAAGTCTATGACACTTCCAGGAGAGATGGAATTATAGCCATTACCATTAAGAAGGGAGACGAGTTAATAGGAGTGGAAAAATCCAATGGTAATAATGATATTATTATGGTTTCCAGAAATGGAAAGGCCATAAGATTCAGCGAGAAAGACTGCAGGCCGATTGGCAGGACTTCCCAAGGAGTAAAGGGAATGAGGCTTTCCAGAGGGGATGAAGTTCTTTCTATGATGGTCGCAGGAGAGCTCGAGGGAGACCTTTTTGTTCTTACTGAGAATGGTTATGGTAAAAGGACACAACTGTCAGAATATAAAAAGCAAAAAAGAGGTGGACTGGGTGTCAGGACTCTAAAAATTACTGAGAAGAAAGGAAAAGTTTCCGGCGCAGGTATAATGAAAGATGAACATGATGTTATGATTGTCTCTAATAAAGGAGTACTTATAAGAATTCCTGCCAGGTCAATATCAAGAATTGGTAGATCTACGCAAGGAGTTAAGGTTATTAAGCTGGAAGAAGGGGCTAAAGTAGCTTCTTATTCTATAGCTACCTCTGAAAGCTGATTAAATGATTTGTTTTAATTTATTATCCAAATCTGCTATTATATTTTCCATCAGCATTTTTTAATATAATTGGAAAATTTGTCTTTAGAATATTAATAAAATATCAATTTAAAAAGGGGGTAAAATAAAATGGCAGAGGAGAAGAAAGTAGAGGTTCATCCAGATTTTAATAAAAAGAGTTCTACTGGAATGGAGCCCAAGATTGCGGTACTACTTGCTTATCTTTTTAGCTGGCTTGGTGGGCTGATAATCTGGCTCATAGAAAAGGAGAACAAATTTGTAAAATGGAATGCTCTTCAGGCTTTAATTCTGGGTATTATTGAAGCAATAATAGTTATATTAATGATAATTTTTGGCTGGATACCTTTTATTGGCTGGCTCTTTGTTGTTATCGGATGGCTAGCGCTTGTTGCAATTTTGGTTGCAGTAATTATAGCGATTGTTAAAGCTTTTTCAGGTGAAACATTTAGGATTCCCGGTATCAGCAGTTTAACAGATAAATATTTTAAGATGTAATAAATACAGTAATTGTTATAAATCATATATTATTGAATTAAAAATAATAAAGAGATTTATGCTGTAAAAAATAGAATATAATTTTAAGTATTTTATCTCTTATATATTCAAGGAGAAATAAATGGCTGTTGAAAGGAAAGTTTTAAGAAGTATTAGTGAACTTTCTATGTTTAAGTACCTACTGATTTTTTATTTAATATTCTTTATATTATCCGTAATTTTAATGACAGTAGTTGGGCTTATTGCCTGGCTGGGATTATCTTCCTCTGGTATTGATATAAATAGTATGCTGGCAAGCCTTGGTTTAGAAGACACGGGTATATCAGGTTTCTTAGGTGGAGGAACGGTAATAACTATTGTGATATCAATAGTCGGAGGCTTGATTGCTTCTGTATTCTATGCTGCTTTTGGAACTTTAATGGTCTGGATAATGAATGTTGTTTTAAGGATCAGCGGCGGGATAGAATTGAGATTTTTACCGGGAAAAGAAGAAAAAATCAGTATTAAAGAATCATAAAAGGTAGATAGCTTTTATTTTTTAAAATCAATTTACATTTATGTATTACGGTGGGTTTGCCTTGACAAAAGTATATTAAATTGTTATTTTGTCCTCTGTTAAAAATTCGGATAGGGCCTATAGCTCAGCAGGTTAGAGCGCATCCCTGATAAGGATGAGGCCTCTGGTTCGAGTCCAGATAGGCCCACCAGTTTCTTAAGTTGTGGGGGTGTAGCTCAGCTGGGAGAGCGCCTGCCTTGCAAGCAGGAGGTCAGCGGTTCGATCCCGCTCATCTCCACCAAATTTTTTTATTAACGCATATACAATAAAAAAATGACTAACATCTGGCTGGAAGTGTTTTTAGGTAAAATAGGAAAATATATTATCAGTTTTTTATCCAGGTCTTATCAATTTATAATTCCGTTAGTAATTGCTTATGGAATCTTTTTGGCAATATCTTCGTACAATCTTAAAAGAATTGAAAAAAAAGTTAACTTAGAAATATTGAATCAGGCCAGGGTCATTATAGAAAAAGTCCCGGATATTAACTACGTAGATTTGGTTGACAGGATAAAAATTCCCTGGAAAAAGATTATAAAAACTTACTCTTTTTTTCCATATATCTCTCAGGAATCAGATTTATGGGTAACCAGGACAAACCTGATAGATGTAAGAGATATTATTATGCATAATGATAAAAAAATAAGATTGGTTCTGGAAAGAAATGGGATTAATATTTTTGGGGAAAAACCAACCATTCGAAAAAATTTATATACAGAATATATCCACAGGATTACCAGAAGAAAAGGTGAATAGCAATTTTATAAAAATAAGTTAAATATAGGTTCTATAATTTTAAGTAGAATCCAGAAAAATATGTTGGAACTACCGCCAATACTTGAAAGCTTCTTATAACCCTCTACTAACTCTATATTATATTTCAGGAAAAAGTTAGTAAATAAATATCCCATATCGGTTGTTATCCACAATACTATTGGAATCATAATTACTGCTGAGATAAAACTTCTAAATATATCACTCTTTGACGGAGCTATAACCCAGATTAGTATAAATGGAATCATTATGAGGTCTGCTTTTGGGAGCACAGCATTTCCCGGAAGAATGGTTGAAATGTAAATGGTCAGGGGTATTATAATAACTGATAACATAATTATAGAAGGTTGACCGACTAAAACTATAGGATCCAGACCAATGTACAACTCTCTTTTTGTAATTCTTTGGCTTATAAAACTTTTTATATCATATATGGTAGGAACCAAACCTTTAAGAAGCAGGTTTGCTGATCTGGGAAGCAGTATCATAATAATAGATAATGTTAAACCGTGCGATAGGGCATATAGAAGATTTGGACCTATGTTTAAATAGAAGTTCTCATATCTTGTAATTGCGCCAATTATAAATCCCAGAATAAATCCTATTATCATAGGTTCTGAAACAACTCCAATCTTATACTGAATTTCTTCATAAAAGATATGGATTCTCCTGATAAATGGAATCTTATTAAAGACAGTGTTAATAAGATGTGAAATAGGTGCCCAGCAGATAATTTGAGCCTGAGGGGTAGATATACCCTTAAAGCCAAAATAACTCTCAATATATGTTGCATAAATGTCTGATAGTACAAGGGTTATAGCAGCGACTATCATTGCGATCAGTATTCCTATCCATTTTATTTCTGTAATTGCAAAAATAATTGAGCCCACCAGCAGGAAGCTCCAATAGCTCCAGAAATCTATATTTATAGTTCTGGTAAATCTCAAAAAGAGCATAATGATATTTAGAATTAATACTGCTATTATTATTTGGAAAATTATAGGAGAATTTAGAATAACTTCTTTGGAGACAAGCCATCCTTTATCAATAATTTCAAATTCTTTTGAAGAATTTATCTGTAGTATGGTATTAGTAATGGGTTCAAAGAAATTTACAAAAAGAGTGAGCAGTATAGAAAGACTGACCAGTCCAATAAGTATGAATGCGCAGTTTTTTAAATTCTTAAGCGGTCTTCTGGTGATAATAAGGCTTATTATGAACAATATGGCCGGAATTAAGATAACCGGTCCTAGTTCTATTATATATTTAACCACTCTATAAGTAACTGACATATAAAAGTTTTAAGTTTTTAATGATGTTTTATTATACTTACTATTTAATATAAAATGAAGGGAACGATAACTTGAAATTTTGATTATTTTTTGTATAATATTAAGCAAATGTTCAATTGTCGCACAATTGTGCAATTTCTTTTTTTAAAATAAGTTATGAACAGTATGGAAAGAAAAAAATTCTTATCGAAGATTGCAGGACTTTATTATTTAGAAGGATTAACCCAGCAGGAGATTGCAGATAGATTAAATATTTCAAGAACGAAGGTTTCCAGATATTTAGATGAGGCAAGGAAAGATAAGATTGTAGAAATAAAAATAAACTTACCGGGAGAGGATTATTCCAGGCTTGAGTATGAAATAGAGAAAAAATTTAAAATAAAAGAATGTATTATTGTTCCTGCTTCTGGCAACAAGGAAGAAATATCAAAGATGATGGCAGGCCCGTTGAATAATTTATTCGAAAGAATATTGGCCGGTGGAAGCTATTTAGGAATTGGCTGGGGCAGTTCACTTAAGGGAATATCAGATTATATTAATGTAAGCGGTAAGTCTGATATCAAAGTAGTCCCGATTATTGGAGGTCTTGGTAAAATAGGAACAGGAGTGCATACCAATTCTGTTGCTAAGAATATTGCAGATAGGCTTGGCGGCATAAGTTATATGATACATTCTCCGGCCATCCTGGACAGCAAAGAGATAAAGGAGATTGTGGAAAATGACAGTAATACCAGGGAAATAATCAAGTTATCTGAAAAAATTGATACTGCTCTGGTAGGTTTAGGTGACATAGGTCCGGATTCTACATTAATCAAAACAGGCTGTTTCAGTTTAGAGGAATTTAAATATCTGGATAGTTTAGGAGTGGTAGGAGATATTAATCTTATTTTTATAAATGAAAATGGTAAACATGTTCCAAATAAAATAGATGAGAGAATTGTAAGAATTTCACCTGATAGATTAAAAAAAGTTAAAAATGTTATCGGGGTTGCTTTTGGCAGGAGAAAATTAAAGGTTATTCTTGGCGCTTTAAGGGGTGGCCTGATTAACATTCTGTTTACTGACCAGGAAACAGCAGAAAATATTATTAATTCAGGATAAATTATGGGTAACGATTTAAAAGCTAAAAAATTATATATAACTATCGATGGATATAGAATGGAAGATAAATTTAGCGGGCTGGATGACAGCATAAAAATAGAAATGCTAAGGAAAATGTACCAGATAAGGCATTTTGAAGATGAAACTGAGCAGTTTATTATAAGGGGGATGATTCATGGCACCTGTCATCTATATACCGGTGAAGAGGCAACTGCTGTTGGGGCAATTTATGCCATAAATGATGATGATTACATCACTTCAACTCATAGAGGTCATGGCCATTGTATTGCGAAAGGCGCAGACCTGAATATAATGATGGCAGAGCTACTGGGTAAGAGGACAGGATGTTGCAAGGGCAAAGGCGGGTCAATGCATATAGCTGATGTTGATTCAGGAAATCTTGGCGCAAATGGAGTAGTGGGGGGAGGTATCGGTATTGCCACAGGAGCAGCACTTACCTGCAAGATGAAAAAGAGTGGAAAAATTGTAATATGTTTCTTTGGAGATGGAGCAGCTAATCAGGGAATATTTCATAGTTCCATTAATATGGCTTCAATATGGGATCTTCCTATAATTTACCTCTGCGAGAATAATGTCTATGGTATGTCAACATCGGTAAAGGAAGCATTTAATATAGAAAAAATATCGGATAGAAAATGTGCTTACGGCATAGAGGGGCTTACTATTGATGGGAATAATCTTGTTGAGGTGTTCAATACAGTTTCACATTTTAGCGGTGAGTGCAGAGCTGGAAGAGGCCCTGTTTTAATTGAAAGTCTGACATATAGGTGGAGAGGCCATTCTAAAAGTGATGCCCAGGTTTATAGAACCAGGGAAGAAATAAGGCAGTGGGTGGAAAGGGGACCTATAGAAAGATATAAGAAAATTCTAATTGGGGGGGAGATATTGACCGAAAAGGAAGATAAGGATTTAGAAAAAGAAGTGGCAGTCCAGCTGGAGAAAGCAACTAAGTTTGCCATGGAGAGCCCTTTTCCAGAGCCTTCAGAAGTTGAAGATGATGTTTATGCCTGAAAATATTATTAATAAGTTATAATTTGTGGAGATATTTTTACTGCGATGAGAGAACTGACATATCTTGAAGCAATAAGAGAAGCGATGCAGCAGAAGATGGGGGAAGACAGTAGTGTATACCTTATAGGAGAAGACATAGCAGAATATGGAGGAGCATTTGGTGTGACAGTGGGAATGCTGGAGGAATTTGGAAAAGAAAGGATAAGAAACACCCCGATTTCTGAAGAAGCCATAATAGGAGTTGCCACCGGAAGTGCAGTTACCGGGATGAGGCCAATAGCTGAGATAATGTTTTCAGATTTTATAACTATAGCTATGGATCAGATTGTAAATCAGGCTGCTAAAATAAGGTATATGTTTGGAGGGAAAGCTAAAGTGCCTCTTGTAATCAGAACTGCAGGGGGCGGCGGAACCGGCGCTGCTGCTCAGCATTCACAGAGCCTGGAAGCACTTGTTACCCACATCCCGGGCTTGAAGGTTGTTATGCCCTCCTGTCCATATGATGCAAAAGGGCTCCTCATCTCATCGATAAATGATGATAATCCGGTAATTTTTATAGAGCACAAGTTGCTTTATAAAAATAAAAAATGTATTCAAAATGTTCCTCGCCAGATGTATGAAATTCCACTGGGAAAAGGTGACGTCAAAAGAGAGGGCAGTGATATAAGTATAGCTGCCACTTCTTATATGGTCCAAAAATCACTGGAGGCAGCCGAAAAACTTTCACAGGAGAAGAGTATTGAATGTGAGGTAATAGACATAAGAACACTAAGACCTCTTGATATTGATATTATATTGGATTCAATCAAAAAGACAGGCAGGCTCCTGTGTGTGGAGGAAGCGCCAATTTTTGGAGGTTTTATGGGTGAAGTTTCTGCCCAGGTATCTGAGAAAGGATTTGACTGGCTGGATGCTCCTGTGGCAAGAGTTGCCGGGAGAAATTGTCCGGTCCCATATAGTCTAGTGCTCGAACAGGAAATGATTCCGGGTGCTGGTAGGATTGAAAAAGGGATTTTAAATCTCTTAAGTAAAACTTAGTGCTTTATTAAGTTTCAGTTATGCTATTATGACTATTATGAACATTAATGCGGTGTAATTTTTATTGATTGATAAGCAATATCAAATATGGTTATAATATGTGATACCTTATAAATTTGGTAACTGATAAGTTAATTTTTTTATGTGGGAGGGTTAAGTGATGCATGAAGTTATTATGCCTAAATTAGGGCTTACAATGGAATCCGGCAAAATCGAAAAATGGCATAAGAAAGAAGGGGATAAGGTAAAAGCAGGGGAAGTACTCTTTGAAGTTATGACTGATAAGGTGACTATTGAAGTCGAGTCATATAATTCAGGCATTTTAAGAAAAATATTAAGAGTTGAAGGGGAAGAAGTACCTGTAACTGAAGTGGTGGCATATATAGGTGAAGAAGATGAAGAAATTCCTCAAGCTGAATCGGAATTGGCAGCTGAAGATAAAAAGAAAGTAGAAGTGAAAAAAGCTGAAGAAGCAGCTGAAAAAGTTAAAGAGGTTTCTGTAATTTCCGGTGAAGGGGCTAAAATATCTCCTATTAAAGTATCACCTCTGGCAAGAAAAACTGCAAAAGAGATGGGTATAGATTACAGATCAGAAAAAATTTTAGGGTCTGGTCCAGGGGGAAGAATAGTAAAAGAAGATATAATAGCTTATTCTAAAAAGAAAGAAGAAGCGCCAGGCGGAAAAGTAGCACCTACAGGAGCAGAGATTACCATAAAATCATCAGGCCCACTTGAGGGTATAAAGAAAGTAATAGCCGAGCGTATGAGTTATTCCAGGTCAAATATTCCACACTTAGTTTTAAATGTAAAGGCTGATGCCACTCAGCTTATAGCCTTAAGGGAAAAATTCAAAAAAAAGATACTTAAAAAATACGGGATTAAAATAACTTATACTGATTTTATATTAAAATCAACGGCAGTCGCACTGCGGGAGAATTTAGAAGTAAATTCAACTTTTTCTGATGGAAACTATATAATATATGATGATGTGAATGTAGGTGTGGCGGTTTCATTAGAAGGAGGACTTATAGTTCCAATTATCTTTAACTGTGACAAGCTGAAAATTACCGATATTGCAAAAAAAAGAATTGAACTTGTTGGTAAAGCAAGAGAAGGAAAGCTCAGCCTGGAGGAGATCTCAAACGGTACATTTACAGTAACCAATTTAGGAATGTATGGCATAAGATCATTTTCACCCATAATAAATCCTCCACAGGCAGCTATACTTGCTGTTGGAGAAATATATACTGAGCCTGCAATAGTAAATGGGAAGATTAAGCCAGAATCCTTTATAGACCTTTCTGTTTCATGTGATCATAGAATAATTGATGGAATTGTAGGAGCAAAATTCCTGCGGAGAATAGCAGAACTAATAGAGAATCCAGCAGAATTAATTAATTGAATTTGTAAATTTTAATGGAGTAATTTTTAGAAATGAAAGACAAAGAAGCGAAAATAGTACTGTTTTGTGTCAATTGCAATAAAGAATCACCACATACAGTGTATTATATAGGAAATTACCTGCGGAGCGTAGCCTGTGACAGCTGTGATAGGAAAATAGAAATTGATAGACGCCACCTGAGAACTGTTTTTGCCGAGGATTTTATAAATAGAATTTTAACCAAGCCACATAGAATGACCGAAGATATGAAAAAAGCAGTGGCAACACTGATGCCCTTTCTCCCCAAGAGACTGTTCAGAGAACCCTTAAAAGTGATAAAAGAGATATATGCTGTATTAAAAAAAGATAATAGCAATGGCAGCATTAAGAAAAGGTAGTCAGCATTTTTAGAACAATTATATGATCATATAATCCTCAACACAGGGATTTTAAAAATATTACCAAAGCTATCCAGCAGTTGTTCTTTGACATTATAGATAGGGATGGTTTTACTTGAGATTTTTTTTATTGAGGTTTGAGGATAATCTTTAAGGCCGCAGGCTATTATATTATCAAAATATTTTAAATCGTTGTTCACATTTATTGAAAACCCATGAAATGTAGTCCATTTTTTAATTTTCAGACCAATTGACGCTATTTTAGAATTGTTAACAAATATTCCCCTATGTTTGTCTATTCTTGTCCCCTGAATATTATAACTGGCAAGCGCATCTATTATAACCTGTTCAAGGTTATAGACAAAAAGGGTTAAATCTTTTTTTACCTGAGCCAGGTTAAAAATTGTATAGCAGACAATTTGGCCTGGAGTGTGGAGGGTTATATCACCACCGCGGGTGGATTGTACCAATTCTATATCTTGCTGTCGGAGCTCTTCCCTGCTTACCAGTAAGTTACCGGTATCCCTGTTGCTTCCTATGGTTATAACTGGATAATGCTCAAGCAGCAGTATTACACCAGGCTTATCTTTTAATTTTATCAGTTCAAAAAGTTTTGTCTGCAGATTGTAAGCATGGTTATAAGAAATGAGACCCAGATCAAAACTTAGAATATTTTTACATGTATTATGGTTCTTAAGGCTATTTATTATTCTATTAATTCCGGCTGATGTTTTTTGTTTTGAGGTTTCCATAATTTTGTATAATATAATTGATTAATTTATTTTACCATATTAATGAATATAATTATTTCTGTTTATAGGTGACCGGAAGAAAGGAGTTTTTTATAATATGGGTATTAAAATAGTAGATCTTGTTGTACTGGGAGGAGGACCAGGAGCATCGGATCCGGTGCATGAAGTGGCTGTAGCTATGAAAGGCGAGCTATTAGCCGATGATCTTGCTTCAACTGTTCATTCTCACCCCACACTTTCGGAAGCGGTTATGGAAGCTGCAGAAGATTGTCTTGGAATTGCAACTCATAAGTAGGTTACTGGAGATGATGAAACTTATAGTTACTGATGTTGATGGTACATTACTGGATAACAATTCAATTCTTACCGGTCTAAATAAAAAAGCTATTCAGTTTAGAACTTCCGCAAATAACTTTATTTTAAAATACTTTGACATAACATTAAGTTGTGTTAGAATTAGTTTCCTAAATCTGAAATATAATTATTTTATTATAAAATATTAAAAATTTAAGATTTATGAATACTGATAGCTCAGTAGTTTTAACCAAGAGAGTAATAATAACTTCATCAAATCCTATGACCAAAGAAGATTTTATTAAGAAAATAGGAGAGATTGCTAAAAATATCATTGGTTTTCTTAAAAAAAACGGCTGCAGGAAATTAGGTCATGTAAAGTTTATTTTAACCACCGATGGAGAGGATTATCTGCAATTAAGTATTTTAGATATAGCCCAAAAACCGATGATTAAGGGCATCTTAAGGAAAACTTTTGGGAAAATCAAACTCACTTTAAATATAATTGAATTTGGAGTGAGCAAGGAAGATATTGACAGCAAGATAAACAAAGAGATGGAAAATATACAGGCGTATTTTAATAATAAATAATTTTCTTACCAATAATATCCAACTCCAGATCTTTCAGCTGCATCAAAATTTAAAATATCCAGTCTAATAGATAACTGAGATTGTATTGATTTTACTTTAATTTTTATAGCTAATTTTCTATCTGCAGGTGTTGTTATCATAACAAAGCTTAAAATCAGATGGCAGATATTTTAAATGAAGAAATTTTGAAATGCTTCTATAGTCTATTTTTAATAAATCTTCCGGGTCAAGGTATTTATTATCATATATTACGCCAAAGTGGAGATGGCAGTGGGAGCTTGAAGGGTCATCATCTGCGCCAATAGAAGCAATAATCTCTCCCTGTTTAACATAGGTGCCAGGGGATACATAAATTTGCATTAAATTAAGATAGGTGGTTCTAATTTTTTGATTGTGCTTTATTACCAGCGTTCTCCCTCCTATAGGTGAGAAGCCGATATAGCTTACTATTCCATTTCCGGCTGCAGCTACCTTCTGCCCAAATTTTCCTTTTATATCAATTCCTGTATGTTTTAGAAACTTCTGCTTACCTTCATCCCAGTAGCTTTGCCTGAACCCTGTTATAACCTCACCATTAATGGGTATAATAAATGGAGATCTATAGTTTGAATAAACCGGTGATGGGAGAATTGTTAGCACGCACAGAAATAACAACAGGAATAAAATAGATTTGAACACATCATTAATTTTACCAGTGTTATTTTGAACATTATTAAATTTATAATTGTTGAATTCTGTAATTTTCTGCGCCATAAAATGGTCTTCCATTAAATTATTTCATAATATTAGATAGTAATTATATACCAGTGATATATTTATCTGAAACTCTGCACGACTAAAGTCGGCTGGTTCTTAGGTACTGACCAACTTCCGTTATAAGCCAAAACTTATAACGACTAATTAGTTTCCCTAAGATTTTCACTATCAAAGATTCCATTGAATCCATTAACGATGGTATAATGCCCGTTTCAAGACGTTTTTATAAAATTTTAAATATTATAACATATATATGTAAATACACAATATAATAAAAGCACAATAAAATCAATAAAAATTTTACTATTCTGGTATTAAATTTTGTGATAATCTTTATATATACAATTTTAGGGGAGTGTTAATATGAATGAGAAAATTAAGGAAATACTATCCTGGTATAAGAATGAAAACCCCGGAACTATTAGAAATTTATATAATATACTTATGCATGGAAAGTTAGGCGGAACTGGTAAGATGGTAATTCTACCAGTTGACCAGGGATTTGAACATGGCCCTGCGAGAAGTTTTGCCCCAAACCCGGATGGTTATGATCCGGTGTATCATGTAAAGCTGGCTATAGATGCTGGCTTGAATGCACATGCAGCGCCACTTGGTTCTATACAGACTATTGCAAGAGAATATGCAGGACAAATTCCTCTTATCCTGAAAGCTAACAGTAATGAGGCACTGAGTCGTAATCCTGACCCGATTCCTGCTGTAACTGCTTCTGTAGAAGATGCCTTAAGGCTTGGCTGTGCTGCAATAGGATTCACTATTTATCCAGGCAGCGTTAATTTCAAACAAATGTATGAAGAGATAAGAGAAATAGCCCTGGAAGCGAAAAGAAATGGATTAGTGGTGGTAATATGGTCTTATCCAAGAGGTTCCAGTCTATCAAAGGAAGGCGAAACTGCAGTTGATGTGGTAGCATATGCAGCTCAGATCGCCGCTCAATTAGGTGCTCATTTAATAAAAGTAAAACCGCCGACTGATCATATAGAACTTGAAGAAGCAAGAAAGGTATATGAGGAGTATAATATTCCAGTGGGTACATTAGCGGAGAGAGTAAGACATGTAGTGCAGAGCGCATTTGATGGGAAAAGGATTGTGATATTTTCAGGAGGACCTGCAAAAGGCAGAGAGGAAGTAATTGAGGAAATAAAACAAATAAAAGAAGGTGGGGGATTTGGTTCTATAATTGGAAGAAATTCTTTCCAGAGACCAAAAGAAGAGGCCCTGGATTTTCTCAATGAAATATTAAAAATTTATATGGAATGTTAGAATAGATAAAAATGTTTTTAAAATTTGTAGAAATAATATAGCTAAAGTGTATTAAAATTTATGCAAAAAGTATATAATAGCGTTTAGTTATAAAAAATTAGATTAATTGATTTCTTGTTTTTTTAGCAAAACTTGTTATAAAAAGAATATAAATTATTGTATTGTCAAATTTAGAATAAGTATTATAATTAATTCAATAAGAGTTATACTCGTTAGGCGCGGCGCATTTTAAATTTATAGAAACAAATATTTTTTAATATAAAAATATGAAGGGAGAAAGAGAATGAATAAGGCAGAGTTAGTAGGTGCTATAAGTGGTAAGACGGATTTGTCAAAAAAGGATATCGCCAGCGTTATAGATGCTATACAGGAATCTATAACTGATGTATTGGTAAAAGGTGGTAAAGTATCTTTAGTTGGTTTTGGTACCTTTCAGGTGTCTAATAGAAAAGCAAGAACCGGGATGAATCCCCGTACAAGAAAAACTATAAGAATTCCAGCCCGTACTGTCCCTAAATTTGTAGCAGGAAAAGTATTAAAAGAGAAGGTTAGATAAAGTTTCAAAGTTTTAATTTGGTAAAATATATTTGATTATATAAGAAATAAAAAAAGCATTTTAAAAGGCATTCTACTTGAGTGCCTTTTTTTATTAATCTTTTATTTTTTGATTATGGTGAAATTATCTTGAGATTATTTAATTTATAGTTTTTTATAATAATTTTTTTAAAACTGAAAAAAATTTTCTTTATAGAGTATAATTTTGTTATATAAGGGTTTTTTATAAGTTATTAATATTATTTTGGAGGATAGATATTATGAGAAAAAATAAAATGTATTTTTTTATTGCTATCCTGACTATCATTTTTCTTTTCAGTTTTGCAGCTCTATGCAATCAGTGTGGAACTGCTACTGAAGAGGAAAAGTTAGATGTTGGAGAAGAAGAAGCAGCAGCAGAAGAGGAGGAAGCTGTAGTAGAAGAGGAAGAAGTGCCTGCTGAGGAAGAAGAGGAAGAAGTGCCTGCTGAAGAAGAGGAGGAGGAAGAGGAAGCAGCTGATGAAGAAAAAGAAGCGCCTACTATTAAACTTGAAACATATGAAGGCCCCACTCCTGCTGATGGTATATGCTACTACCGGGTAAAGGCAATAGTAACGGGTAAACCCGTCCCTACCGTTGAATTCAGCAAGGATGATAGCCATGGTGCCTGGGGTTCTAAAAAGGTACAGGTAAATCTAAATGATCCAGGTGAAACATATACACTTACTGCTACTGCTACTAATTCAGAAGGATCCGATACAGATTCCATAGAATTAAGCTGGGGATGTCCAGAGCCTGAACCAGAAATAACTGAAATAGATGTTCCTGTGGTTGTATCTGAAGGAGGATACATAGAATGGGGTGGAATTGTCATGCAGCCTCATGACAGTATGTTTGCCGGAGATACTGTTTCAGATAAATACTGCAGAGGATTTATGAGTTTTGATATTACAGGAATAGCTGGGGCCACAGTTACAGATGTTACTCTGACCCTTGATCCAGAACAAGTGTGGGGTGATCCTACATTCCTTGGATCCCTCTGGATTGACGTGGTGGATTGGGGAGCAGGACCATTAGTGATGGCAGACTATAACATAGGATATGTAGGGATTGAATCATTCAACGATCCGGATATTACATGTACTCACTCAAAATTAAAGGCCGAGCTTCAGAAGGCTATTGATGATGGAAAATCAAGATTTAGGATTAGGATTCGCTTTACAACACAAGCAACTAACTCTGATCATCAATGGGATGGTTGGGATTATTTAATGAGTGAAGTAATTCTAAAGGTTGCTTTCACTGCAGAGTAAGCTTAGAAAGATTTGATTTTTAAAGTGTAAATGATTTTATCCCATTATTAAAATCTAATTTAATTTGGTTTTTTAAAAATACAGATAGGTTATGTGAGGGACATCCTCACGGCAATAAATTACCGGGCATCCCGTTGGGGACTTGGTTCCTGCTTCATAGAACCAACTTATAGTGCAGAGTTTGTTCTCTCCACAGGCTTTAATTCTTTAATTATTAAAAAAGTTTATAATAAGTAATGTAAAAATTTTTAGGATCTATTCTTTGAATCTCTTCAATTCTATCGAAAACTTTATCTGGAGCGGTTTGACAAATAAAAAATAAGATTAAAGAAAATTAGAATTGTAATGGAAGTAGTTGTAAGTATGTAGTATTATAATTATTCTTTTTGTGCATTTTGTGAAGGTGCAGATATTGAATTAAAAAACTCCTGGTAAGACAGAATTAAAAATATCGGAAATCAGTTTTTATCGGAAATCGGTTTTGGTCCAATGCAGACAACTGGAGATTCAGAAGATGCTGCAATAAAACCAATTAAAAAAGCTTATAAAAATGGAATAAATTATTATGATACAAAAAACGCATATGGAAAAACAGAAATGGCAGGCGTAGTTGAAAAAAATGCAATAATTAATTATTTTTTTGAATTACCAAATTTTTTATCTCTTTTTATCGCAGCATTTTACGTTTCTTTAATAAGCCCAATTTTGATTGAGATTAGTAATTCACTTGGCTCAACTGTTGAAAATGTAATATTGCTTATCTCTTACCATATGGTCGGTGCCTTGTTTGGGAGTATCCTGTCACCTTTTTTAAACAGAAAATTGAGCAGGATCAATATTTTCATTATTTTTTATATTGCTTTATTACCGTGCCTGATTATATTAAGTTTTGCGAGCAATATTATTGTGTTCTTTATTACTTATTTTTTTGGCGGCTTTATCTTTGGAGTGATTTGGATTCAGGCAAATACAAATATGATTGAAAGTACATTAAAGAATAAAGATAGTGTTGTTAATATGGGTCATGGTTTTTATGCAATTGGTGCAATAATCTCACCTGTTGTTTCTTCTAATTTTGTAAAGAGTGGAATTGATTGGAGGTATCTATATTATTTTGTTATCTTTTTTGTATTTTTAAATATCATTTTATTTATTAAACTTAGAAGAAAAATCGACAATATATCACCAATACATAAAACTGTATCCTTAAAAATTGTTTTTGCTAATAAGAAAACAAATTTATACTTATTTTTAACTATAATAATATTGTTTTTTTATGTTACTGCAGAAGCAATATTAGTTATTTGGTCTCCGACATTTTTTAGAATGTTTAAATATTTTGATGTGCAAAGTGCCGGACTAATGTTAACAATTTTATGGATAGGAGTACTTTCCGGTAGGTTACTGGTAGGGTTTTTATCATACAGAATAAAAACAGGTTATATGTTGGTAATACTTACTTTATTAAGTATTGTATCATTGATTTTTCTGGTTTATTCAGATATAAAATTCATAAATTACCTTGCAATATTCTTTGCAGGATTTGGATTTTCAGGAATAATGCCCTTGCTTGTATCATCTGCGGGTTCATTTTTCCCCAAAGGTAAAGAAATAATTATGACAATACTGTTTTTAATGCCAACAGCCGGTTATATGTCAGCGCCATATCTTACTCGTTACATTTCGCAAAGAAGTATGTTTTTTTCTATTGCCATAACAATATTTTTCATGGGGGTAGTCCTGGTACTGGTAACAATAAGAATGTGTTACAGGAGAAAAGCTTTAAAAAAATAGAACAAAAATTACCCAAATCGCTTTTATAAATATAGGAAAAGATGAAGCATATTTTTTACTGATTTTTTACATATCGTATTTTTCTTTTAGCTCTTTTATTCTGTTGTAGGAACTGCTTATTTCTTCTTCTGTTATTTTTCCTTCTTTAATTGCTTTCCTGATTACCTCTACTGCTTTCCCGGCAATGTCCTCATCATATACTGGACTATTATTTGAAAATATTAATATATCACAACCGGCATTTATTGCTTTAATAGTAGCTTCTTCAAATCCAAAATAGGTAGCAATTGCTCCCATTTGCATATCGTCAGAGACAATTACACCTTCATAATTTAATCTACCTCTTAATATATCCTTTAAAAATATAGAAGATAATGTAGCAGGATTATCAGGATCAATGTTTGTGTTCATAATATGTGCTGTCATAATAATGTCAGTTTTACCATCTTCAATTAATTTCCTGTAGGGGAAAAGCTCTACTTCTTCATTATAAGTATCTGTTATGTCAACTAATCCCAGGTGACTATCTTCTGTAGAGCTTCCATGTCCGGGAAAATGTTTAATTGCTGTAATAATATTGTACTTATGCATGGCATCAATAAAATAGCCTGCATGTTCATATACTTTTACCGGATCATCTGAAAAGGACCTTTCCAAACTTCCTATTACAGGATTATCCTTATTTATATTTACATCAACTACCGGTGCAAAATTTAAATTAAATCCCAGATCATTAAGTTCTATTCCGAGAGGTAATATTTTTAAAAAAGTATTTTGGGGATCACTTTCTCCCAATACCTCGGGACTTTCAGTTTGTATGAAACCATATTCTGCTTTTAACCTGTTTACATATCCTCCTTCCGCATCAATTGCTATAAATAAATCACTGCGCGTAAGCTTTTTTAAATCTTCGATTAGTTTCTTTGTTTGTTTTGGGTCTACAATATTTCTGGGAAAGCTTTTTGATGGAACGTCATAATCAAATAGTATAACGCCTGCTATATTGTATTCATTAATATCTTGTACTATTTTAGAAGAGTCGGAAACCTCTGTTTCTCTAAAACCTAAAATAATCATTTCTCCAATCATTTTATCCAGCGTAGGAGTTACCGATATTTGGGCAGTAGAAGTTTCTTCTATTGAAGCTTCTCCCTGTGAAGTCTCTGATGCTGTTTTTTTCTTGCATGAGGAAAATATAAGACTACAGGAAAGAATAGCGCACATCAGAAGAGAGAATAAAATTATCAGATATTTTTTTGGTTTCATTTTTAAAAATTCCAAATTATAATAAAATTTATATTTTTATTATAAAAAATATTTCTGTAATAGAATAATACTTTATGAAAAAATAATCGCTAATTCTATTTTGCTGTTTGTCTTTTTTAAAAAGAGTATATAGTTGACCAAAATTTGATATATCTAAAAATAGTCTTGACTAATTTAAGATATATGATAAACAACTGATAAACTCAATTAAAACAGCTCAAACAAAACTATTGACAGACTAAAAAACCTATAAGAAGATTGCCAAAAAGCACTTAAAAAATTTATTCATAAAATTTGATAAAAATCATGAGCGGAATATTTTTTATAGACAAGGATAATAATTTAGTAGAAATGAACGAAGCTTCATATGATTCTGAAGATGTACTGCAAAGGTTTCTTGCGTAGTATCCAAACTTGAAATAAACTTCTTATACACTATAATAACTTCGAATATTGTGATATTATACACGTAATTATAACTTATACTGTGAGAATAATTAAATTATGGAACGATATTTGTTAAAATATTTGTTAGGATGGAAGAATAAAAAATATAGAAAACCGCTTATTTTAAAAGGTGTTCGGCAGGTAGGCAAAACTTGGCTGCTAAAGGAATTCGGCAGTAAGTATTATGAAGATATTGCTTATTTCAATTTTGAGGAATCAAAAGAACTTGCTGACTATTTTAAAACCACCAAGGATGTTAAGCGAATTCTTCAAAATCTTGCCTTTATAAATGGAAAGCCCATTTTACCTGAAAAGACCCTAATTATCTTTGATGAAATACAAGAGTCCAACGATGCTTTGAATACGCTTAAATATTTCTACGAAAATGCTCCGGAATACCATATAGTTTGTGCAGGTTCACTGCTTGGAATTGCTCTATCAAAACCATCTTCCTTTCCTGTAGGTAAGGTAGATTTAATTAATATTATGCCAATGACTTTTACAGAATTCCTGATGGCAAGCGGGGATGGAAACCTGATCCAATATATTCATAGTATTAACGCAATTGAACCAATACCTGATATCTTTTTTAATCCTCTTTATGAAAAACTTAAAATATATCACATGACAGGTGGAATGCCTGAACCGGTTCGTGCATGGACTGAGGATAATGATATATCTATGGTCCAAAATTCACTGCGCAATATATTGCAGGGTTATGAGCTTGATTTCTCCAAACATGTGAGTGTGCAAAATATTGCAAAACTTAATCTAATCTGGTCATCTATACCATCACAGCTTGCACGAGAAAATAAAAAATTTATCTATAGTGTTGTAAAAGAGGGTGCAAGAGCAAGAGAGTATGAAGACGCTCTCATTTGGCTTAATAATGCAGGTATGGTTTATAAAATATACAGGATAACAAAACCCGGACTTCCATTATCTGCTTATTATGATCTTAGCGCATTTAAACTCTATACTGTTGATGTTGGACTCCTGCGAATGTTATCAAGGCTGGATCCTTCTGCTTTCAAAGAAGGTAACAGGTTGTTTACTGAATTCAAGGGGGCATTAGCTGAAAACTTCGCTTTGCAATCAATTATTACAAGATTCGATGTACTGCCAAGGTATTGGACCTCAAAAGCGAAAGCTGAAGTAGACTTTATTCTCCAATATGATAATGATATTTACCCTGTTGAAGTAAAATCAAATGAAAATGTGAAAAGCCGCAGTTTGAGAATATATATTAATGAATATAAACCAAGATTTGGAATAAGATTATCGTTACGTAATCTAAAATATGACAACGATATTTTAAATATCCCACTATTTCTTGCTGAGTATGTTGATAAATTTATGAATCTTGTAAAGTAGTTGCTTTAAAATTAACACTCTTCAATATTTATACCCGGATACCGGTCACATGGAGAAACAGAGGAAGAAGGCATTATTATCGAATTTTGTTACCATTGTTTTCTAATCCTTTGCTCTAGTAAAAACTTCGTGGTTTTAAACATTCTAATATCTTCCCTCGCTTACAAACAGCTTTATATCCTTCTATAGATAGGAAGTATAAATATCATTTAAGCAAAAAAATACCAGGAACGTTCTTAAAATGGTTATCAAGGGTTAATAGTTTTATTCCATGTTGTAAGGCCAGTGAAGCTATCCAGAGATCATTAGTTGGGATAGGACTGCCTATTTTCTTTAATTCATCATAAATTTTTGCATAAAATTCAGAAGTTTCAGTGTCTATATCATAAATCAACATCCTTGGAGAATCTAAAAAATCATCAAGCTCTTTTAAATAGTTTTGTTCCTTTTTTGTGTTTTTAAATCCTGCAAGTAATTCTGCTATTGAGATTACACTAAAAGCAATTATTTCAGAGGTTTGTAATGTTTTTGCAATTTCCTCATCACCCCTCATAAATTCGATATATATGTTTGTATCAATTAGTACTCTTTTTATTTCCATAGTTCACGGTCAATTTTTCGCTGTTCATTAATATTTTTTGAAATCAAGTTGTATTCTTCTTTGCTCCACTGGCTAAAAAGATTATCAAGATCCGTGTACTTTTTTGACTTTTTTGTTTTTTTTGTAAAGCCAAACTCTGTTTCTATTATTGAAATAATAAACTTGTTCATACTTTTTGAGTTAATTTTAGCCTGTTTTTTTATTTCCTTATAAAGTCTTTCATCTATATTTCTTATAATAAAAGTTTTCAATTTTAATTCACCCCAAATCTTAAAATATTTTATATGATATCAATATAAATATCGTTAATGATATTATTATATGATATCATAAATAAAAAATAAATAATGAAATTGTGAGTTTTTTATTAAATATTCTATTTCTTGGTTGTATTATAAGATTAATTATCGTATAATAAATCGTATGAAAGTTACAGCAATCATATCAGATAATTTAATTTCAGAAGTAAAAAAATATGCAAAGGGTAAAAATCTTACCGAATCCTTGACAATTGCACTTAAAGAATGGCTGGCAGTAAAAAGAATAAAGGAATTAAATAATCTGGTGAAAGAGTCCCCACTGGAATTCAATGAAAGCTTTTCTGCAGAAACAATAAGGGAAATTAACAGGCAATGAAAAGTGAATCAGGTAGTAAGATAATAGCAGATACCAGCATATGGATTGAGTTTTTGAAAAATAATCAGGATGTTTTTCCTTTGATGCAGAAGTTGTTGGAGAAAAATTACATAATAGCTGTTGAATGCATTTTTGGAGAACTCCTGCAGGGGGTAAAAACAACCAGAGAAAGAGATATCATTTTGGGGTATTGGGAGTGTTTGCCAAAAGCAGATGAATCTAATGTCTGGATAGATGCCGGCAATTATTCGAACAAAAATAAATCATTGGGAAAAGGCGTCGGACTTATTGATAGTGTGTTGATTGTTCTTGCTATAAAAAATAACCTCAAGATATGGACACTTGATAAAAAACTAGAAAAAATATTACAGCCGGAAATTGCCTATCTTTCAAGATTTAAATAGTTTTGTTTAAGCTTAATAAATGAAGAAAATAGCAGTATTTTTGATTGTAAATCATCTTTGGTGTCCCTGGGCAGATTCGAACTGCCGGCACCAGGATTAGGAATCCTGTGCTCTATCCATCTGAGCTACAGGGACACGGTGAAAAATACGGCTGGTTAAGCACAACGAAAAATACTAACAAAGCCGATTATTTCTGTCAAAATATTTATCTTTATCATTACATCACAGTTAAAGAGAAGCTTAGCTGCTTCACATCACCTTATTATCTGTCCCGGTATTAATGAGAACGTAAGTTTAGTCAATCAGTCACTTAAAGACATCTTTATAATCTCATCTACCAGCTCCTCAAAGGATATACCTGCTTCTTCTGCTGCCATTGGAAGAAGGCTTGTATCCGTCATGCCGGGAGAAGTGTTCAGTTCCAGAACGTAAGGAATTTTCTCTTTCCTGTCCAGCATAATATCAACCCTGGATAGTTTGGTGCATTTAAGAGAATTATGAACTGCGATAGCTACCTCTTTTACTTTTTTATCTAGAGAAGAAGATATTCTTGCTGGAGCAAAGTAATCTGTCTCTCCAACTTTAGACCTTGATTCAAAATCGAAGAATTTCTTTTTTGGTACAATCTCTACTACCGGGAGTGTCTTTGGTTTTTCTTTTCCAATAATGCTTACTGCGAGTTCTATCCCGTCAATAAATTTTTCCAGTATTACTTTTTTACTATAACCCAGAGCGGAAATTATAGCATCGGGTAAATCCCCTGCATTATTTACCAGTTTTATTCCGAGCGCAGATCCCTGCGCAGATGGTTTTACCACCAGCGGCAGACCTATTTTTTTTACTATGAAAGGCAGAAGCTTTGATGAACCTAATTCCCTGAATGAACTTGCATTTAAAAAATAAAAGGGGGGCGTGGGTATGCCAAGGCTTATAAATATCTGTTTTGAAATTATCTTATCAAAGCTTAAAACATTGGGATAGACACCCGGACCGGTATAAGGGATATTCAGCACTTCTAAAATCTCCTGTATGGTGCCGTCTTCCCCGTCTTTTCCGTGAAGAGCAATATAGGCAAGGTCTATTTTTTCCGAATTCAGGTTATCTACTATAGATTCGTCAACATCTAATTTTATAACATTATGGCCCAGTTTTCTTAGAGCATTTGAAACTCTCTGGCCGCTTTTTATGGAAAATTCTCTTTCAAGAGATCTTCCTCCCATAAGTACAGCAATATTTTTTTTCATTTTTATCACTCTTTTATTAAATTGATATTTTTATTTAAAACTTTTATATAATTTAATTTTCTCTTTTACTATCCTGGATAAAATTTTAATACCTTTTTCTATTCTTTCAGTATTTTCAGTGCAGAAAGCAAGTCTTGCCTCACTTAGTCCCCTATCATCTGCATAAAAACCGCTTCCTGGAACATAAGCTACTTTATTTCTCACAGCATCAGCCAGAATTTCTTTGGTGTTAAGATACTCAGGCAGTTTTAGCCATATAAAAAAACCACCTTTCGGTTTAGACCAGCTGGCGCTTTTAGGAAAAGTGTCTTCCAGGGTCTTTATCATAATATCTCTTCTCCTGGAATATATGCTTATAAACTGATCTATATTCTCATACCATGACGGATCTGAAAAATATTCATAGGCAATTCTCTGTGTAAAAGCGCTCACGCAGAGGATTGTGGATTGAACCCCCAGCGTTATTTTTTCCAGTATGGGGTGCGGAGCCACAATCCAGCCTATCCTGAATCCGGGGGCAAGAAGTTTTGAAAGTGTGCTCAGATAAATTACATTCTGGTTATCGCCTTTAGTGTCAAGTTCCTTTATTGTAGGCAGAGGCTCGCCTTCATATCTAAGCATTCCATAAGGATTATCCTCAAGTATTATAGTCCTGTATTTTTTTGCAAGTTCCAGTATCTTTTTTCTGCGCAGATGACTTAAAGTTATTCCGGATGGATTAGAGAAGTTGGGTACTAAATATATAAATTTTACCTGAATTTTTTTCTTTTCCAGTTCCTTTAGCCTTTCCTCTAAAATTAAAATATCGATACCATTATCATCTACAGGTATTTCAATTATTTTTGCTTCATATGATTTGAATGAGTTTAGTGCTCCGGTATAGGCAGGCGACTCTACAATAATAGTATCACCAGTATTGATGAAAACTTTAGCCAGTAGATCCAGGGCTTGCTGCCCGCCGGTAGTAGTGATTATGTCTTCTTCTACTACGTCCAGACCTTCCAGTTTCATTACTTCTATCAATTTGGTTCTAAGCGGATAATAACCATCGGAACCGCCATATTGCAGACTTATATCCCCATCTGCTTTTAGGATTCTTTTAATGTACCTCTCTAATTTTTGAAAACTTAGCGCTCTTACTTCAGGCAGTCCCCCGGCAAAAGAGATGATATCCGGTCTTGCAGAAAGTGAAAGCAAATCCCTTATCTCAGAAGAGAACATATTTTCAGTTCTATTTGAATATAAGTGTTCCCAGTAATCAAATGTAATTTTTTTACTCATAAAAGATCAGACCTGCCAGCGTTTTAATGCTCTTATTGTTTGTAAATATGTAATATATATTAAAAACTCTAAAAGTTCAAAAAAGTTTTTAAAAGTTCAAACAATTCTTTATAGTGCTATAATTATTGCAGTATAGGGTTTTATATTTTTTTCTATAGCTATGGATCTGAATTTAATGATAAAAGATCTTTCTTGCGAACAACTGGGGAAAATAGAATTTAAATGTATTGAATGCAGTTATTGGTTTGATTGTGAAAAGACCAGTTTTTTAAAAGAATTATCTAAAGTTCAAAGTATCCGTGGATTAAGTAGCTTCCTCAAGGGCAGGTTGTTTGAAGAAAGCACCAGGAAAGATAAAAGAAAAGAAATTATTTCCTTTAAAGAACACGGAGGGAGAATCAAAGCTGCCTTTGTCAGGGGGAAGTGTATCGGAATTATTCTGGCGGGAAATTACTATCTTTTTCCCAGGCTCAGGAATTTTAACATTTTTCCTCCGGATTTTGGCAGTGTTTTTTTAGGCTGTATTTATGTAATTTCCGAATACAGGGGAATAGGTGTGGCAAAAAGACTGCTGGTTGAGATTGAAAAGGATTTAATAAAAGATAAGGTGAAATCCATAGAATCTATTGGCAAGAGATTAAATGATGACATGGATGAAGAGGAATATGAGAACAGCCCACTTATTCCATTTAAATTTCTCATAAAAAATGGATTTTGTATAAAGAAAAATGATCCTCTTTTTCCTCTTTTAAGGCTGGATTTAAAAAGCATAGTAAGTGATTTTGCAGAAAGTAAAACATTGCTTGGTAAAATAGCTTTAAAAAAAGAAGTAAGAAGTCCTATAATTATAAGGAACAGGTAACCAGTTTATAATCATAAATTCTTTAGTTTTTATTTCTAACATTAACACGATTGAAAGGAGAATAAAATGGATAAAAGAACGAAGTTTGTACTGGATGAGGAGGAGATACCAGAGCAATGGTATAATATCCAGGCAGATTTGCCCAAGCCTCTTCCACCACCTTTGCACCCAGCCACAGGGAAACCTCTAACTCCTGATGATCTGACTCCATTATTTCCCATGGAGCTGATAAAACAGGAGGTAAGCACTGAACGCTGGATTGAAATTCCTGAGGAGGTAAGAGATATTTATAGATTATGGAGGCCTACTACCTTGTTTCGGGCACATAGATTAGAAAAAGCTCTGGATACACCAGCTAAGATTTTCTACAAATATGAGGGGTCAAGTCCTCCGGGGAGTCACAAACCTAATACTGCAATAGCTCAGGCTTACTATAATAAGAAAGAAGGTATCAATCGTATAACCACCGAGACCGGGGCTGGACAATGGGGAAGTGCCCTATCTTTTGGAGGTGCATGCTTTGGTGTTAAAATTAAAGTCTATATGGTGGCTATTAGCTACAGGCAAAAACCCTATCGTAGGATAATGATGGAAACATGGGGAGCTGAGTGTGTACCCAGCCCCAGCAAAGATACCAGGGTGGGACGGGATATGCTGGCTAAAGACCCCGACTGTCCTGGCAGTCTGGGATTGGCTATCAGCGAGGCTGTAGAGGATGCTGTTTCTCGTGATGATACTCATTATTCCCTTGGTAGTGTGCTTAATCATGTTCTTTTGCATCAAACGGTAAATGGATTGGAAGCGAAAAAGCTGATGGAGAAGGCAGATGCTTATCCGGATATTATAGTTGGCTGTATTGGTGGTGGCTCAAACTTTGCAGGACTTTTTCTGCCTTTTATCAGAGATAAAATCAATGGGACAAAACCGGACTTGCGCATAATCAATGTAGAACCAACAGCGGCTCCAAGCATGACCAGGGGACCTTATACATATGATTATGGTGATACGGCAAAACTTGCACCAATCATTAAGATGTATACCCTGGGACATGATTTTATCCCGCCTCCAATTCACGCTGGCGGCCTTCGTTATCATGGAATGGCACCTATCATCTCTCACCTTGGTGAACTCGGTCTTGTTGAAGCAAGGGCTGAACATCAGATTGCTACTTTTAAGGCAGGAGTAACCTTTGCTCGAGCTGAAGGTATTATCAGTGCTCCGGAGACAAATCATTGTATCAAGATAGCCATTGATGAAGCTTTAAAGTGTAAGGAGTCGGGAGAAGCAAAAACTATCCTTATAGCTCATAGTGGACACGGGCATGTTGACATGGCTGCTTATGATGCATATCTTTCAGGTAAACTAAAAGATTACGAGTATCCTAAAGAAAAGATAGATGAAGCTTTAAGTAAGCTACCAAAAGTTTAGTAAAGCCCGCATTCTATTTTTGGAGGGATTTTAATTTTAAAATCCCTCCTCTTCTTTAAAAAATATTTTTCAAAAATAATACTTTTGGTTAGCAAAATTGGGCTGACTTTAATACTAAAAATTTCACAGGTGAAAAATTTCTACTTGATTTTTTTTTAATTAGTCTATATATTATATGAGAAAATTTCATTTTGTATTAATAATGGCATTTGTAATAGGGGTTTCTTCAAAATAATCATGTCTTAAATTTCTAAAAATATTGGTTTATAAGCATATATATATTTTTTTAAAGCAGTCTATTAGCCTAAGCAAATAGTTAAAATCCTTTTTAAGATATATTTAAAAGTTATAAGAGATTAACAATTAATTCCAGAAACTTCAAAATAACAATTTTTAAACATAATCCATTGTTATTTGGTCTATTTAGGAGTTTTAAATAGACCAGAAAAAGAAATTATCATAAGAGGTGAAAATTTAAATAAAAAGAACCAAAGGATGAAAGGAGTATCTATTAATGACTGAGTTGGAAGAATTAAATAAGGGATTTCTTGATGGGAAAGTTTTAGCTGACCTGAGAGTTATTGCCAGGCAATTAAATATTGAAGGAATTACTAAGTTAAAAAAAGATGAACTGGTAGAAAGGATATTGAAAGAAGTATCTAATGACGGTATGGAATCTTTATTGAAAGACAGAGCTATATCTGAAGAAGATGTTGAAGTTACAGAGAAAGAAAAAGAGGAAGCTAAAGAAGAAACTATTGCGGAAGCAAGAGTAGCGGAAGAGAAAGAAAAGAAAAAAAGGGAAGCCCCAAAAAAGCCGGAATTTGAGTTATATAAGGAAAGAATGAAAGGGATACTTGATATATTAGCTGATGGCTATGGTTTCCTGAGGACATCTGGATACCTGGCTGGTTCGCATGATATATATGTTTCTCAATCTCAGATAAGAAGATTTCGTTTAAGACAGGGAGATGAAGTATATGGTCAGGTGCGGCCGCCAAAAGAAAGTGAAAAGTACAATGCACTGCTTAGAATAGAAAAAGTAAATGGAGAAGATCCGGAATTTATACGCAGCAGGATACCATTTGTAAAATTAACTCCTGTATATCCTATGGAGCAGTTAAAATTAGAAACAAGCCAGTCAGATAATATTACTCCAAGAATAATGGACTTGATTACCCCCATAGGAAAGGGTCAAAGAGGTCTAATTGTATCTCCTCCCAAAGCGGGTAAAACAACTATACTAAAAGATCTCGCAAATAGTGTTTCTACTAATAATCCTGAAGTGTATATTATGGTTCTACTGGTTGATGAAAGGCCTGAAGAAGTAACCGATATGGAGAGATCCGTAAAAGGAGAAGTTATAAGCTCAACGTTCGATCAACCACCAGATAATCATATCCAGGTTGCCGAGCTGGTGCTTCAGCGGGCAAAAAGACTGGTTGAACATGGTAGAGATGTTCTAATACTTCTGGATAGTATAACCCGTCTTGCCAGAGCATATAATCTGTCAATCCCTGCCAGCGGCAGAGTTTTATCCGGTGGAGTGGATTCTTCTGCGCTGTTCCCACCAAAACGATTCTTTGGCGCAGCCAGAAATATTGAAGATGGTGGAAGTCTTACCATACTTGCCACTGCATTAATTGAGACCGGGAGCAGAATGGATGATGTTATATTCGAGGAATTTAAGGGTACCGGCAATATGGAGATTAACCTTGACAGGAAGCTGGCAGATAAGAGAATTTTCCCTGCAATTGATATAACCAGGTCCGGGACCAGAAAAGAAGAATTACTTATGGAAAAAGAAGAAGCAAGGATAGTATGGAAACTTAGAAGATTAATCTATGAAAAAGAGCCTGAAGTAGCATTGGAGCAGTTAATAGACTACATCAGGAATACAAAATCCAACGATGATTTTCTTAAAGCCATCAAAGCCAGTTTTGATAAAGAAAAAAAATAAAGTAAATAACATTTCTTAATCTATAAAAATCCAATTAAATAATTATAATTACATATAGATTTTATGATATTTTTTAGCTCTTTATTTTTACCTGGTATTTTACCTGGTTATAAAAACCTTCCAAGAAAACCCCGTCCGCTTGCGGCAGGGATAAATTGGCAAAAGATTTTCAAAAAAAGACTTGGTATTTAATAAATATGATAGTATGATAATATATGTGTATATATGTAAATATATAAATAGTCAAGGAGACTAAACATAAATACACATATAAACATAGCACTTCCAAAAATATTTGTAGGCTTGGGCAAAGCCGAATTAACGCCTGCGGAGTTGGTTCAAAAGAGCCGACATTGAAACAGGAAAAAGAATGTTTAGTAGACTAAACAGAAGCCACGAGGCTTGCCCCGTGGAGCGTCACATTTACGGCTGGTAATATTTATGTTAGTATTTAGGATTTGAAATAATTAAGATGTGGAATAATAAGTAAATATTAGTAAGGAAGTAAGGATCTAAGAATATGAAAAAAGGAATACATCCGGAATATTTTGATTGCACAGTTACATGTTCTTGCGGCAATACTTTTAAAACCAGCTCAACTAAAAAAGAGATAAAAGTTGAGATATGCTCAAATTGTCATCCTTTTTATACTGGCAAGCAAAAGCTTGTTGACTCTGGCGGAAGGGTGGAAAGATTTAAAAAGAGACTTATGAAATCTAAAAAATAAAGAAGGGCTCTTCTATGAAAGTAAATTTAATTAAATACACCCGGGAACCAGAAAAAATGGTAGCAGTAGCTGCCAGGCTGTGTTACTCGCCTGTTGGTGTAGATGAACTTATGGATGAACTTGGTGATGAAGATGTCGAAAAATTAGTCAGATTTGTAATAAAAAGTGGTCATCACAGCACTACAGAACATATATATTTTACATTTGCTATAGAAGGTGTATCAAGAGCTTTAACCCACCAGCTGGTAAGGCACAGAATTGCTTCATATAATCAGCAGTCTCAAAGGTATGTGAAATTTAAGGATAATTTTGAATATATTACCCCACCTTCTATAGAAAAGGATAAAGATTCCAAAAAAAAGTTTGATAGTTTGATTTCAAATATACACAACCTCTATAAAGAGTTGCTGGATAGTGGTGTTGAAGCTGAAGATGCAAGGTATATTTTACCCAACGCATCAGAAACAAAAATAATTGTAACTATGAATGGCAGGGAGCTTTTACATTTTTTTACAGTGAGATGCTGCAACAGGGCGCAATGGGAGATAAGGGAACTGGCAAAAAAGATGCTGAAACTGGTCAGGAAGGTTGCTCCGATAGTTTTTGAAGAAGCTGGTCCAAATTGTCTGAGAGGCCCATGTCCGGAAGGCAAATTTAAGTGCGAAAATCCTCCTAAAGCGAGTGATTTTGATGCATGAGGCTTATAAAAGGTATCAGGTGGGGGGCCAGGCAGTTATTGAAGGTGTTATGATGCGCAGCAAGCACTTCTGGGCTCTGGCGGTAAGAAAGCCTGACATGACCATATATACAAAACTTTTTAATGATGTTTCCTTAACCAATAAGAATAAAGTACTGGGTTTTATATTTATACGGGGAATAGTAACACTTATTGAGAGCATGGCACTGGGTTTTAAAGCTTTAAGCTATTCTGTCAATGAAGCCACGGAAGAAGAGATAAAATTCTCCAAAAGGGAAATGACAATATCTGTAATAATAGCGGTGGTATTTGCTGTAGGTGTTTTTTTTATACTTCCCACAATTATTGGCAGAAGTTTTTCTGAATTTTTCCCCAATGCTATAGTCTATAATCTTCTTGAAGGATTGATTAGAATTGGATTTTTCCTGATATATATATTATTAGTCTCGCAGATAAAGGATATAAAAAGAATTTTTCAATACCATGGTGCAGAGCATAAAACTATTCAGGCTTATGAAAATGATGAAGAGCTAAAACCTGAAAATGTCAGGAAGTATAGTACTATACATGTAAGATGTGGGACCAGCTTTTTGATTATTGTGATGATAGTAGCTATATTGATTTTTGCACTTCTTGGAAAGCAACCAATGATTTGGCGGATTATATCAAGGATACTTCTATTACCGGTAATTGCAGGTATTTCATACGAGCTTATAAGGCTTGCAGGTAAATTCAGCAAGTATAAAGTGGTAAATATACTTTTTTACCCGGGGCTCCTGCTCCAAAAGATTACCACAAAAGAACCCGATAATGACCAGATAGAGGTAGCTATAAGTTCTTTTAAAAAGGTTATTGAAGCAGAGGAAGCGCTGAAGGCAGGTTAAATATGACAGCATTATTGGATAAATTAAAATTATATGAAGATAATTATATAAAACTAGCGGAAAAACTCTCAAGTCCGGATGTCTCTTCCAATCCTGAAAAATTAAAGGAATACGGGAAGAGAATAGCTGAAATTGAAGAGATAGTAGCTATTGGCAGAAAATACAGGGAAGTTCTTTCTTCCATTAAAGAGGCAGAAGAGATGCTCAAGATAGAAAAAGAGGAGGAAATGAAAAGTTTCCTGAAAGACGAGCTTAAGGAAAATAAGGACAAAAAACAAAAGCTTGAGAAAAAGATAAAGTTGCTTCTTACTCCAAAAGACCTCAATGATAAGAAAAATGTTATAGTTGAAATAAGAGCCGGCGCAGGGGGAGACGAGGCAGCATTGTTCGCAGAGGTTCTTTATAGGTTATATACCAGATATGCAGAAAGCAGGAAATGGAAATATTCTGTGCTCAGCTCCAGCAGTCTGGGAATTGGTGGATTTAAAGAAATCATATTTGAAATTGGTGGAGAAGGAGCCTATGGAACGATGAAATATGAATCCGGAGTGCACAGGGTTCAGAGAGTTCCCACTACTGAGTCACAGGGAAGAATCCATACCTCTACTGCCACAGTGGCTGTACTTCCTGAAGCTGAGGAAGTGGATGTTGAAATAGACCTATCTGATTTAAGAATAGATGTTTTCCGTTCAAGTGGACCCGGAGGGCAGTCTGTAAACACTACAGATTCAGCGGTAAGGGTAACTCATGTTCCTACCGCTATGGTAGTAACCTGTCAGGATGAAAAATCACAGCTGCAGAACAAAGAAAGGGCTTTAAGAATTCTAAGAGCCAGGCTTAAGGAAGCAGAAGAGCAGAAGCAGATGAGTGAGCAGATTGAAAGAAGAAGAATTCAGATTGGAACCGGGGATAGAAGCGAAAGAATAAGAACCTATAACTATCCGCAGGGCAGAGTGACTGACCACAGGATAAATTTGACTTTATACAAACTTGATGAAATCCTGGAAGGTGATCTCGACCGGTTAATAGATCCATTGAAAAGTGCGGATAATGAAAAGAAAATAGAAAAGATAGGGGCTTAGTTTATTTGCAAACATGGAATGTAAAAAGTGTTTTAGAATGGGCTATAAATTATTTTAAAAACAAAAATATTCCCCAGCCCAGGTTGTCTGCAGAATTATTGCTTAGTTCAGCACTTAATCTAAACAGAATCAACTTATATTTAAATTATAACCGCATCTTAAACCAGCAAGAACTGGGAATATACAAGAAATATATCCTTAAGAGAATTGAACATGTTCCTATCCAATATATTTTAAAAGAAGCATATTTTAGAAAAATAAAATTATATGTAGAAAGGGGTGTACTTATACCCAGGCCTGAAACCGAACTTATAGTGGAGATGGCATTTCAACTTTTAAAGGGCAATTTAGACCGGGGGAAAATCAATATTTTAGAAATTGGTACTGGAAGTGGCGCTATTGCTGTAAGTATTGCTTATGAGATTGGCAATGAATTAAAAATATCTGACTCCTCCTGGCAGATAATAGCAACTGAAAACAATACTGATGTACTGGAGATAGCAGAAAAAAATGCTAAAAGCATTCTTGATAGCAGCAAATTTGAGAACATAAAATTTATCGAATGCGATCTGGTGCCAGAGAAGGATTCTGATTTTTTTAAACAGTACGAAAAAAAAATTAACCTTATAATTTCAAATCCCCCCTATATTTCTGAAGAAGATTATGGGAATCTACCCCGGGAAGTAAAAGAGTATGAACCAAAATCTGCTCTTCTGGCAGGTAAGACTGGACTGGAAGTATATGAAAAAATTCTTTCCAAAATCAAGTCCTACCCGTCCCCTGACTTATGCTATATTTTATTTGAAATTGATCCTAAAGTAAGCATCCCCTTGAAAGAAATGTCAGAAGATATCATAAGCCCGAAAGCAATAATAGTAGAGAAGGATCATAATCAGAGAGACCGTATTCTGATTATTGAAACGTAGGTAAATGTAGAACAATAAAAACCATAATCCAAAAAATTACCCTTATAGGAAGACATGTAGTATCTTGTATTATAATGCTTTTTGGTAATGTCCTATTGCCTAACCTAAAAAAGTATCTGAGCGCCTATACGCTGCCTGCTTTGCCAAGAATAGGGCATTTCTACTTTGCTATGGCACCTATTGTGATAATGTTTGAAAAAAAATGAAAAATCATTATAATAGGTTTCTGCGGTAAGAAAGATAATGGCAAATTTTCTAAAACAACGCGGGGTGGAGCAGTCTGGTAGCTCGTCGGGCTCATAACCCGAAGGTCATAGGTTCAAATCCTATCCCCGCTACCAAATTTTAAGACTAACTATACCATAAATCCTACGGTCTGGTATTTCTTCAATGCTTTTCAACTGGTGATAAGACAGATCTTTTTATTTTATGGGATATTTTTATTAATATTGATTTTAAATTATAATTTACATATGTTTTCAAAATATAAATATACAACTTTACCTGCAATAGGTTTATTACTGATCTTAATCATTTTTTTATGCATTAATTTTTCTGGTTGTACCCTCTCTTCTAATATAAAAAGCTTCTTTGAAGGGAAATTTTCGGATGAGGCTGAAAAGGACGAGGTAGTTGAAATTGTAAAAATATTTTTTAATTTGCTTATAGATAAAGACTATGAAGGGGCATATGGGTATATAAGCAATAAGGATAAATCCAGGGGTAATCTGGAGGATTTTTCTGGTGAATTTAAAAATGTTACAGATATTGTCTCTATAAATATTAAATGGGTTGAAGTTAAAAACAATATAGCTGTGGTGGGAATGGATTTGACCGATTCCTATGACGGAGAAGAAAAGGTATTCAAAGATATTGAAGTATCTCTTATAAAAGAGGAAGATGGAGACTGGAAGATAGTATTCTGGAATTTATAAAAATTAAAACTAGAAAGGTAAAAATTGAAAGTATTATTTTTAGGAGATGTTTTTGGAAAGCCAGGAAGAGAAATCTTAAAAAAGGAACTGTTGACAGTTATAAAGGAAAATGAGGTAGATATAGTTATTGCCAATGGGGAAAATGCAGCGGGAGGAATAGGAATTACTCCGGAAATTTGCAAAACATTATTTAATATGGGAATAGATGTTGTGACATCAGGAAATCACATTTACAAGAAGAAAGAAATATATGATTATATCGTTCAGCAGCCCCGGTTACTAAAACCCGCAAATTATCCTCCAGGGACTCCCGGCAGAGGATACTGCGTTATGTCTGATAAAGGAAATAATAAAATTGCTGTAATAAATATTTGCGGAAGAGTCTTTGTAGAAAATCTGGACTGTCCTTTTAGATGTATTGATAGAATTCTGGAAAATATAAAAGAAGAGACGCCAGTAATAGTTGTAGATTTTCACGCTGAGGTTACTTCTGAAAAAGTTGCTATGGGATGGTACCTGGATGGCAGGGTAAGTGCGGTGGTTGGTACACATACCCATGTTCAAACTGCTGATGAGAGAATACTCCCTGGCGGAACCGCATACATCACCGATGTGGGTATGGTAGGGCCAAGGGATTCGGTTATCGGAGTAAAGAAAGAAAATATAATTGAAAGATTTTTAAAGGTAATGCCGCAGAAATTTACAGTGGCAGAAGATGATTATATGATTAATGCAGTTGTGATTGATATTGATGAAAGAATCGGTAAAGCAAATGACATTAGAAGAATAAATTTTGTAGTTGAAAGTAATTAACTTGTGACCAGTAGTATGAGCTCTGAAATGAAAGAAATATATAGCTGCAAGTTTGCCAGAGATAAAATTATAATCAAAGCTTTAAAAACTATAGAATCCTCCAGAATGATAAAAAGTGGGGATAGGATATTAATTTCTATCTCAGGTGGACCTGATTCTACGTTTTTAACACACTTACTTTACCTGATGCGGCCAGTTTTAAATTTAACTCTTTTCGGCTTCTGTCTGGACCATATGACAAGAAATGGGGAGTCTGCAAAAGATGCTTTGTTTGTAGAGAAATTATGCAGAGAATTGGACATTGAATTATTCAGGCAAAAAATAGATGTACGGAAATGGTGCAGGTCAAATAAGTTTTCTTTCCAGGAAGGAGCAAGAAAACTAAGAATGGAAAAATTACTGGAAATTTCTAAAGAAAACAATATAGAAAGAATTGCTACCGGTCATAATGCCGATGATAATATAGAAACTTTTCTTATGCACCTGGTGAGGGGTGCGGGGGCGAGGGGTCTTTCTGGTATAAAACCTGTCAGCGGGAAATTCATAAGGCCGCTTATTGATATCTTCAGGAAAGATATTATTGCTTATTTAAATAATAAGAAAATATCTTACTGTGTGGACAGGACCAATGTTGAGAATATATATTTTAGAAACAGGGTAAGGAATATTCTCATTCCGTTTATAAGCAAACGTTTTTTGAAGTCTTTCAAATCTAATGTATTGAGGTCTATAAATATATTAAAATGTGAAGATGAATTTTTAAGAAGGTACTCAGTAGCTAAACTGGCTGAGATAGCTTCCATAGAAAAGAGTAAAATTAGTAAATATGCTGCCTTGATTAAAATCCCTGTATTGAAAATTAAGGGAGAAGCCAGGGCTGTGCAGAGAAGAATTGTGTTGTCAGCAATAGAGATGACAAGTGGTACTCTAGAAAATATAAGCTTTAAAAATATAGATGATATTTTAAGGATATGTAGTTTGGGAGGGGAAAGCAAGATCATCCAGCCAGAAGAGAAAATAAGGGTTTTTAAAATAGGCAGCTATATTTATTTTGTGAATGTTGATTATATCAGGCTTCTGCCAGATGAGTTCAAGCAGTTTCTTAAAAGCAATGGGAAGGTAGACACAGAAAAGAGCGGGAAGGAGATAAAAGTTGGAACAAAAGTAAAGCTAAGGGATTTTAATCTGGGGCTGTCTTCAGAGTTATTAAAAATAAGTAAGGATAAAATAAAATTTAATGAAGTTAAAAATACCGAGGCTTTTCTGGATTATGAAAAAATTAAACCTCCAATAAGAGTAAGAACCTGGAAAAGAGGGGATAAGTTTTACCCCCTCGGTATGCAGAAAGAGAAAAAACTACAGGATTTTTTTATTGATAGCAAGATTCCCATACATTTGAGAAAACTGGTCCCGGTATTTATAGACAGGGAAAAAATAATATGGGTGGGGAAAAATAGGATTGATAACCGGGTGAGAATAACTGAAGATACTAAAGAAGTTTTGCATTTAAAGTTATTTTAAAAATAATTCATATATGATTTAATAAAATTGTGTTTTTATTGGAGTAATTAATGGAATTATATAAGTTTAAAGAAATTAATGGTGAAAAGGTCTTAATATATAACAATATTAAAATAAAAGTACTTATAGATGAAAAGAAGCTGCGCAGGAGAGTCAGAGAATTGGGACAGGAAATCACCAGGGATTATGAAGATAGGAATCCTGTTTTAGTCTCAGTTTTGAGGGGTTCTTTTATTTTTGTTGCTGATATTTGCAGGGAGATCAAAATACCGGTTACTTTTGATTTTATGGCTGTTTCAAGCTATGGAAATTCTAAGGCAAGTTCCGGAATTGTAAGAATAACCAAAGACTTAGAATTCAGCATAGAGAATAAAGAAGTAATTATTATAGAGGATATAGTTGATTCCGGGAGAACTTTGAATTATTTAATAAAGAATTTGCAGGCAAGAAATCCAAAAAATATAGAAGTCTGCGCACTTTTAGATAAAGATGTTCCAAGGAAAACAGAAAATAAGGTTAAATATAAAGGATTTGATATTCCTAATAAATTTGTGGTAGGATATGGTCTTGATTTTGAAGAGAAATACAGGAATTTCCCTTTTATAGGGTATATTGAAAATGAACAGTAATTGTATTATTATCTAGTAAGTGGTAGATGAAAAATTAATTTGATAAGGAGTTGTTTTGAATTTAAAAAATAGTAAAGGTCCTAGTAGTAGAGGATTTAGAAATATAGCAATAATAATACTGCTGATAATTGCTATGTTCTTGATCTTCAGGAATCCTCTTTTTCTTTCACCTGCAATTAAAGAGTTTAATTTGAATGAATTTGTTGAAGCAGTAAAGCAGGATAGAATAAGCATTTCTACGCCAATTGTGATTAAAGGAGAGGATAAAATAATTGAGGGTGAATTAAAAGATGGAACTAAATTTAAAGTTTCATTTTTAGGAGATTATGACATGACGCAATTGTTACTGGATAATGATTTACCCTTTAAAGTTGATAATCAGAAACAATCTATATGGATTCAGATTTTAATAGGTGCCATACCTTTTGTTATAATGTTTGGCTTAATTTTCTTTATGATGAATCAGCTTCAGGGTGGGGGCTCCAAGGTACTTCAATTTGGAAAGAGTAAAGCAAGATTGGTAGGTAAAGGTAAAAAAGGAGTTACCTTTAAAGATGTGGCAGGAGTTGATGAAGCTGTAGAAGAGCTAAGAGAAATTGAAGAGTTTTTGGAAAATCCAAGTAAATTTAAGGCTATGGGCGCAAAAATTCCAAAGGGTGTTCTATTATACGGGCCTCCTGGAACCGGTAAGACTCTTCTGGCAAGAGCGGTTGCAGGTGAAGCCGGTGTACCATTTTTTAGCATTAGCGGTTCTGAATTTGTTGAGATGTTTGTCGGTGTGGGAGCTTCCAGAGTCAGGGATCTCTTTAATCAGGCTAAGGCGAATCAACCATCTATAATATTTATGGATGAAATTGACGCAGTTGGAAGACACAGGGGGGCCGGATTAGGCGGAGGTCATGATGAAAGAGAACAAACTTTAAATCAACTGCTTGTAGAAATGGATGGGTTTGATATTGATAGCACTGTTATATTGATTGCCGCTACAAACAGACCGGATATTCTGGATCCTGCCCTGCTCAGGCCTGGAAGGTTTGATAGGCAAATAGTTGTGGATAGACCGGATATACTGGGTAGAGAGCAAATATTGAAGATACATGCCAGAGGAAAACCTTTGGATAAAGGTATTAATTTAAAAAATATAGCCAAACAGACACCCGGATTTACGGGAGCTGACCTGGCCAACCTTTTCAATGAGGCATCTCTTCTGGCAGCAAGGCATAATAAGAAAAAAATAAGCATGTTTGAGATAGAAGAAGCAGTAGAAAGAGTTATAGCCGGACCTGAGAAAAAATCAAGAATCATATCAGAAGAAGAAAAGAGAATAATAGCCTATCATGAGGCAGGTCACGCAGTACTTTCATATGTTCTTCCCCATACTGATCCTATTCATAAAATGTCTATTATTTCACGGGGGAGATCATTGGGTTATGTAATTACTCTACCCGAGGAAGACAGATTTTTAAAATCCAAAAGAGAGCTTATAGATAATATTACCCAGCTTTTAGGGGGCAGGGTTAGCGAAGAAATGAACTTCAACGATATAACCTCAGGTGCTCAGAATGATCTGGATAGGGCTACGAAAATTACAAGAAAAATGATTATGGAATATGGAATGAGCAAGAGATTGGGTCCAATTACTTTTAAAGGTGAAGAAGATGAAGTATTTCTGGGGAAGGAAATTGCCTCAGGGCCTCATTATAGTGACCAGATTGCTTCTGCTATTGATGAAGAAGTCCATAATATGGTTATGGACAGTTATGAGATGGCAAGAAAGATACTTCTAAAAAATAAAAAGACTTTAGCTGATCTGGCCAATGAGCTAATAAAAAAAGAAACTCTCAGCAGAGATGAAATACTAAAGGTATTATCAAAAGTAGAAAGCAAGAAAAGCAAGAGAGTCGAGCAGCTGGAAGAAAAAAGTGAAGTTTTAAATACCAGGAGCGCAACAGTAAAAACTATAAAAGAGAAAGCAGTAAAAGCAACCAGTAAAAAGTAATAAATAATAAATAAACTTTTATTTAAGTAAGCTATTTCAATATCCAAAAAATAACCAAACATTTTATAACCCAGCTTTTTGGTATTATCAGGGGAATCAAGCGCACTATCTGTTAAAGATAGTGGATTATATAAAAATTACTGAAGATAATGATCATAAGGTAGTTTTTTTATCAGATTTAAATGATTATCATTTATAATATTAATTTGGATATTAATTTGGAACAGGAGTTAGCCAGTGGATAAAAAAATGATAGAAGAAGGAGTAATTTTAATATTAAAAGGTATAGGTGAGGATATAAACAGAGAAGGTCTCAAGGGAACTCCCAAAAGGGTTGCTGAGATGTATGAGGAAATATTTAGTGGGATTGGAGAAGATCCATCCGGGGAACTTGGACCTATGTTTGATGAAAGCCATGATGAAATAATATTAGTAAAGGATATTCCGTTTTATTCGGTATGCGAACATCACCTGGTACCTTTTGTGGGGAAAGCTCATATAGCTTATGTTCCTAATAAGGCTGGAAAAATTATTGGCCTGAGCAAGCTTACAAGAGTATTCGATATCGTGGCCAGGAGGCTGCAAGTCCAGGAAAGATTAACTTCAATAGTAGCAAATACCATTATGAAAAAAATTGAACCCAGAGGTGTCATGGTTATTGTTGAGGCTGAACATTTGTGCATGAGCATGAGGGGGGTAAAGAAGCCAAATACTATGACTGTAACTTCTGCTGTGAGGGGTCTGTTTAGAGAAAATGCAGCTTCAAGAGCTGAAGTAATGGCACTTATCAAACCAAATAAATAGAATATGAAGTTCAAGATAAGAGCATTAAACATTAAAACCAGGCAGGAAGGTTTAAAAGAGTTTGAAAAAATCGGAGCTACTGCTGCCGGGTCACGCATAATGGTAGATAAAATATTCCCAATATCACTGAAAATTAGAGGTATTAATCCACTGGCTGCAAATATATTAAAGCAGGAAATGCTTGCCAGAGGCGGCGATGTAGTTACTTCCAGGGATTCACTTATGAAAACTGGCAGTAAGGCAGATGTTATTATCCAGGGTACAATCAAAAGTGTAAGAAGTTTAATTGGCAAGATAAAGCAGCAGCCATTTGGCCTGGAAGCTTTATCTAAGGATCTGAAATGTTTTATAGATAATCTGGATAAAAATAAAAAAAGGGAAAAGTTAATAATTGGAAAGAAGGAATTTAACTTAGATAAAGATGTACTGGTGATGGGTATTTTAAATGTTACACAGGATTCTTTTTATGATGGCGGATATTATTTTGAAAAAGATAAAGCCTGCAGTAGAGCTGAAACTATAGTTAAAGAGGGAGCGCATATAATTGATATAGGAGGAATGTCAACCAGGCCCGGATCCCTACCGGTAAGCTTTGAAGAAGAAGTTGGAAGAATTATTCCTGTAATAGAATATATCAGTAAAAATTATGATATCTTGGTATCTGCCGATACTTACAGGTCTGAAGTAGCCAGGAGGGCAATAGATGTAGGAGCGCATATTATAAATGATATTAGCGGTCTTTCTATGGATTCCAATATGGCAAAAGTTATTGCTGAAGGCGATGTTTCTGTAGTTATTATGCATATTAAAGGAACTCCTGAAAATATGCAGAAGAATCCGGAATATGAAAATGTAATAGATGAAATTTATGATTACCTTGAAGATAAGACTGGTATAGCGATTGATTCAGGAATAAAGCCCGGAAAAATAATTGTTGACCCCGGTATAGGATTTGGGAAAAACCTGGAACATAACCTTGAGATATTGAATAAGGTGTATGAATTCAGGATGCTGGGGTATCCTGTGCTTATAGGGGCTTCGAGAAAGTCTTTTATCGGAGGTATTCTGGATTTACCGTTAGAAGAGAGACTTGAGGGGAGCCTTGCAGCAGCAGTTTGTTCGGTTATAGGCGGGGTAAATATTTTAAGAGTGCACGATGTAGCAGAAACCATAAGAGCGGTAAAGATTGCTAAAAGAATTATTAATGGATTTTAATATAATCTTAAGATGTTCAGGATATTAATAAAAGACCTTAATTTATTTGGCTATCATGGAGTGAAAGAAAGCGAGAAGAAAGATGGCCAGAATTTTCGCTTCAATATTGAAATTTTCATAAGTAAAAGCAGCTTTTTAAATGATGATAGCATAGAAAATACCCTAAATTATTCTGAGGTAATAAAGCTCATAAAGAGGATAAACAGCAGTGAGAGATTCAATCTTCTTGAAACCTTTTCCCAGACAGTAGCTGAAGATATAATGAAAATTTCGCCTCTTGTAGATAAGGTAATAGTAAGAATAGAAAAAACCTCCCCTCCCATAAAAGAGAATCTGGAATCAGTGGGAGTGGAATATGTGCTAGACCGTAAAAGAGAGGAAAAAGACAAATTTGAGAAAGGTAAAGTTGATATTTATTTATCTCTGGGCTCCAATGTGGGCGATAGGGAGAATAATTTAAGGAAAGCTGTTGATTTAATTAGTAGCAATCCCAATATTAATGTAGTTAAAGTGTCCTCTATATATGAAACAGAACCTATGTACCTTAAAGATCAGAATTCTTTTTATAATGTTGTATTACAGGCCCATACCGGTATAGAGCTTGGGCCATTTGAAATGATTGGTTTTTTAAAAGGCATCGAGTACGATTTTGGAAGAAGAGGATCCGAAAAGAAATATGGTCCAAGAATTATAGATATAGATTTATTATATTACGGAGAAATGGTCATAGAATCTGATTTTTTAACTTTACCCCACCCCGGAATAGAGGAAAGAAAATTTGTTCTGGCTCCCTTAAGTGAGATAGCCCCTGAGTTAAAAATAAAAAGTAGAAATATAGGGAAATTTATTGCAGATTGCAATTTGACTGAAAAGGTAAAATTAATAAAAAATTGGTAAAAGACCTCTCCTGACTATAGAATTTACATTAAATAGATACTTTATTTCATCTCTTACTTTTACAATTAATCCTTACTTTTTAAAAATTATTATTTCGTATTTTTTACTTGACTTATGGGCATATGTTCATTATAATTATTTTGGGTTTATGTTCATAACATAATAAAAGAATACAGTAATAAACAAATAATTGATAGGAGCAAGTTAGATTGATAAGTTTCTATTAATAGTAAAATTTATATCTTGGAGAAAATGTGAAAATTGTAATTTACAAAAAACTGAGGAGGTGAAAATATGCCAGGCTTTGATGGAACAGGACCATTAGGACAGGGACCACTTACGGGTGGTGGAAGAGGTTTTTGTGTAGTGCCGGCTGGTTACACAGGTAATGTACCAGTTGGTTATGATGGGATTCAAGGATATCCTGTAAATCCTGGTTATTCTTATGGTGCCAATTACGGTGGATATAACGCTCCATCATACAATTATCCTTATTATTCTATAAGAGGAGCTTACATGCCTCCTATTGCAGCAGGATTTGGCTATTTTAGGAGAGGACGCAGGATGTCATCTGCAAGAATTGGCCGGGGTAGAGGTATGAGAGGAATGGGTAGAAGGTTCTAGTATCATATTTATAAAAAAATTTTATTTTAAGGAGGAATTTAAAATGCCAAGAGGAGATGGAACTGGACCTGGAGGAATGGGTCCCATGACTGGAAGAGGTGCTGGATATTGCGCTGGTTATTCTGTTCCTGGGTATATGAATCCTTATGGAGGAAGATACCCGGGCGGCGGAAGAGCCTTTGGAGGTGGATTTGGTAGAGGACGTGGATATAGAAATTGGTATTATGCCACAGGTCTTCCTGGATGGGATAGATATAATGTAGGTATGCCTGCCTGGGGAGGAGGAGGTGGGTATCCGTATTATGGCGCTCCGCCTGAACCTAATTTAGAACCTGAACAGGAAGTAGAAATATTAAAGAGCCACTCAGAGGCTTTAAAGAAGCAACTGGATGAGATACAGACAAGAATGGATGAGTTATCTAAAGAGCAGAAAGCAAAATAAAAAAATAAGGTTATAAAACAAGAAAGGATAGGGATACCTTAAAGGTGTTTCTATCCTTTGTTTAAAAACAGGTAAAAGGTACTTAAATGAATAATGTAATAAAGGATGAAGAGATTGCCAGAAATATGTCCAGGGTAAAAAATAAATTTATGGTTTTTAGTGGAAAGGGTGGCGTAGGCAAAACCACTGTTGCGGTAAACCTGGCTTATCGTATTATGTCCAAAGGTTATAAAGTTGGCCTTCTTGACATAGACATACATGGCCCTAATGTAATAAAGATTATGGGCCTGGAAAAAGAAAAGCTTACCAGTACAGACAATAAGATAGAACCAATTAAAGCTTTCTCAAATATGAAGGTAATTAGTACTGCTTCTATGCTACAAAGTGAAGACAGCCCGGTTATCTGGCGGGGACCTATGAAAATGAAATTAATCAGGCAGTTTTTAAGTGATGTTAATTGGGGTAATCTTGATTATATGATCATTGACTCTCCTCCCGGTACAGGTGACGAGCCTCTAAGCATAATACAACTTATGCCCAATCTTAATGGGGGAATTGTGGTTACCACTCCACAAAATATGGCTATCTTGGATGCTAAAAAGAGCATAAGGTTTGCACAGCAGTTAAAATTACCCTTTATAGGAGTAATAGAGAATATGTCTGGATTTATTTGTCCCCACTGTGGGGAGAGAATAGATATTTTTAAAACCGGTGGTGGCCAAAGGATTGCTTCAGAGATGGATGTTAAATTCCTGGGAAGGATTCCATATGATTTACAGGTTATGAATTTAAGTGACGAGGGTCAGGTGTATTTAAAGAATTGTAAAAATGGCACAGCTGTTAGTGAAGCATTCAGTTATATATCTAATAAAATTATAGGTTTATGTTAATTTTTTTATTTGAGAATAACAGGTTAAGTTGTTAGTATATTTATGAATATATACCCCTAACTATAGGAGATAAGAATTGAAGAAGCAAATTTGGGCCGAATATTCTGGCAACGGCTTTATGTATAGAAGTGAGGAAAGCATTTTAAGGTTCAGGTAGAGGAGGATTCTTTTTGTTTTATGGACCAGTATTATCAAGAAGGTTTGGTTATTCTCTGGGGATTGATTTAGTTCCTCTTAAGGTATGTATATATGACTGTATATACTGCCAGCTTGGAAGGACCACAGATAAAACTATAGAGAGAAAAAAGTATGTGGATATTGATTTTAAAAACTTTAAAACCGAACTTATAAAAAGAATAGATAATAGTCCCTACCTTGACTATATTACTTTTTCAGGCTCAGGTGAGCCAACTTTAAATAGTGATATTAGCAAACTTATTGACATCATAAAAAAAAATTCTGATATTCCTGTAGCAGTGCTTACCAGCGGAGGGACCCTTGGGTTTGACGGTGTTGTAGATGATATAAAGGGGGCGGATCTGATAAAAGTTTCCCTGGATGCGCCTGATAACAGGTTACTGGGGAAAATAAACCGTCCTTGCAGGGAAGTTAGTTTTGATAAGAATATATCAGGCTTAAAAAAACTGCTAAATGATTTTAGCGGAGATATATGGCTGGAGATAATGATCCTTGAAGGTATAAATGATGACCTGGATTTAGCATGTATGTTTAAACATATAATAGAAGAGTTAGGGGAAGGTATTAAAAAGGTTCATTTAAATACAGCAGTTAGACCTTCGGGTGAAGATTATATGAAGTTACCCAGCCCGGAAAGATTAAAAGAAATAAAAGATATTCTGGGCAAGAAAGCTAATGTAATAGGAAAGGTTAGCTATAAAAAACATAATAGAGAACTGGTAAAGATTGAAAAAGAAATAATTGAATTACTTAAAAGAAGACCGGTTGGCCTGAAGGATATAGCCTTTTCACTTGGTCTTAACCTGAATGAAGTAATTAAAATTATTGATAAATTGCTAGGTGTGGGTGAAATAAAGTATGGTATCAATGAAAACAAGAAATATTATTTTAAACCAAAGGAGTAAAAAGCATGAAGATTGCAATTTCAACTGATGGAAACGAAGTCTCACCACATTTTGGGAGATGTCCACAATTTACCATATTAGAAATAAAAGACAATAAATTAGTAGGTAAAGAGATAATTGATAACCCCGGTCATCATCCGGGTTACCTGCCCCAGTACTTAAATAAAATTGGTGTTAGCTGCATAGTAGCTGGAGGAATGGGAATGAGAGCAAAGATTCTTTTTAAAGAAGCAGAAATAGAGTCGGTTTTAGGAGTTGAAGGAAAAGTTGATGATGCCATCGATAAAATAATAAATGGAACTTTAAAAGGAGGAGAAAACATTTGCAGTCCTGGATCAGGAAAAGATTATGGAATAGATAAAACAGAATGTGAACATGAAGATTAGTGAAATAAGCTAAGGAAAGAAATAATAAAGTAATAAAAAATAAATTAATAAATGAGAGGAGTGTTATTATGCCAAGAGGAGATGGAACTGGACCTGCAGGAATGGGTCCTGGAACTGGAAGAGGACTTGGACGTGGCGGAGGAAGAGGTAGAATGGGTGGACAGAGCATGGGACCAGGTGGAAAATGCGTCTGCCCGAGTTGCGGAACAAAGGTTGAGCATAAAATTGGTGTTCCCTGTTATGATATGTCTTGTCCTAAATGTGGAATAAAGATGGTAAGGGATAGAGATGTCAGCTAGACCGGTATTAGACAAGATAGTAAATACCATACCTTTATTTGTTTATTATAAGCCGCATGGTGTTTCACTTGATAAGCTGGATGAATTAATATTGACACTTGAAGAAATTGAAGCCTTAAATCTAAAGGACAGGCAAGACCTGGATCAAAAAGATGCTGCAAGAGTGATGGGTATATCCAGATCTACTTTTCAGAGGATTCTAAAATCCGCCAGAAAAAAAGTTATCACTGCAATTATCGAGGGTAAAGCATTAAAGTTTGAGGGGGGTAATTATATCCCGGATAAAGATATCATAAAAACCAGGTGTCTTAAGGGAACTTACCATTACCGTATTAGAAAAGAAGATTTAAAACAAGAAAACCAGGAATATAGGGTAAGTAAGATAAAATGTCCTGAGTGCGGCAAAAGATTAGTCACATTTAAATAGTTTTTTTAATTTTTATTAAATAATTGATAGAAGGAGATAAAATGAAAGTAGCTATTTCTTCTAGCGGGACTACTCTCCAGTCGAATGTGGATCCAAGATTTGGGAGGTGTCCTTACTATATAATTTATGACACTGAGACTGACAATTTTGAGCATGCTGAAAATAAGAGCAGTCAGGCAATGGGAGGTGCAGGTATTCAGGCAGCGCAAATGATTTCTAATATGAATGTAGAGTCGGTGATCACCGGAAATATTGGACCTAATGCGTTTAGAGTTTTATCTACAGCATCTATAAAAATTTATTCAGGAGCTACTGGCAGTATAAAGGATGCAATAGAAAAATTTAAAAAAGGAGAATATAAACAGACTACCGGCCCTGATGTAGGATCACATTTTGGAATGGGCAGAAAGTAATTAAGGGAAGAGAGTGGAAAGTTGATAACATCAGTTGCCAGTGGCAAAGGTGGGACAGGCAAGACAACAGTGGCCGTTAATTTGGCTTTATCCTTAAATAATGTTCAGCTACTGGATTGCGACGTCGAAGAACCTAATTGTCATATTTTTATAAAACCGGTTTTTGAACATAAGAATACTGTTTTTATTCCCATTCCCTGCATAGACCAAACGAAATGTGATGAGTGTGGCCGTTGCCAGGAAGTGTGTGTATATAACGCTGTTGCAATAGTCAATAAAAAGGTGCTTATCTTTCCTGAATTATGCCATGGTTGTGGTTCCTGTACTTACTTTTGCCCGAATGATGCGATAAAAGAGGAAAATAAGGAGATAGGTGTTGTTGAGATTGGAAGAAAGGGTGATATCCAATTTATCCATGGGAAACTTAACATAGGCAAGATGATGGCACCACCGGTTATCAGGGAGGTTAAAAAGCATATTAATAAAAAAAAGACTGTAATTATTGATGTGCCTCCCGGGACTTCCTGTCCGGTAATTACAGCAATAAAAGATACTGATTTTGTTATTCTTGTAACCGAACCCACACCATTTGGATTAAACGACTTATCATTGACTGTAGAAGTAGTGCGAAAACTCAAGATTCCATTTGGTGTTATAATTAACCGTTCTGATTTGGGCAATAAAAAAACAGATGAATATTGTACTGGGGAGAATATTCCCATACTGATGAGAATACCTTTTAGTAAAAAAATAGCCGGGATTTACTCTCGAGGCGATTCTATTGTTGAAGCATTACCAGAATACAGAGAAAAATTCCAAAGATTATTTACAAAGATAAAAAAGGTAAAAATTAGATGAGGATAAAATAAAATCGAAGGTAATAAAAATGAAAGAGATTAATCAAGGGTAATAAAAATGAAACAGATTGTTATTATAAGTGGAAAGGGTGGCACAGGAAAAACAGTTATTACCGGTGCATTTGCTGCATTGGCAGAAGATAAGGTTATGGCTGACTGTGATGTGGATGCGGCAGATTTGCATTTATTACTTAATCCCAAAATAAAAAATTCACATACTTTTAGAAGTGGTATTACAGCTTTTACGCACATAGACCGCTGTGAAGGTTGTGGCGCCTGCAAAGTAGTATGCAGGTTTGAAGCTGTAAGAGAAGATTTTACCATTGATCCTATTTCCTGTGAGGGGTGTGCATTTTGCAGTTTTGTCTGTCCGCAAAATGCCATAGAGATGAAAGCAAATAATTCTGGTAAATGGTTCGTATCAGACACCCGGTTTGGCCCATTGGTTCATGCTAGATTGGGAATTGCTGAGGAAAATTCAGGGAAACTGGTTTCCCTGGTCAGGCAAAAAGCAAAAGAGATTGCTGAAGAGAAAAAATTCAAGTGGGTTATTATAGACGGTTCGCCGGGCATAGGCTGTCCGGTAATTGCTTCTATTACAGGTGTGGATTGCGCCGTAATAGTAATTGAACCAACGCTGTCAGGATTGCATGATGCTGAAAGGGTAGTCGGTGTTACCGAACATTTTAATGTTCCGGTAAAGGTAATAATAAATAAGTACGATTTGAATTGTGATATGACTGAAAAAATAGAGCGCTGGTTCAAAGATAGAAATATTCAAATCCTTGGTAAGGTAGTTTTTAATAAAACTGTGGTAAAGTCAATTGTTGAGGGAAAAACAATAATAGAATATTCGAATAATCAGGTTACAAAGACATTGCGCTCCATATGGAGACTGCTTAAGGAAGAATTGGAGAGGGCAAATTAACTTAAGGGAAAGCAGGCAAGAAGATGGGTTATAGATTATTGCTTGGATAATTATTCAAGATGTATAAGGAAAGTACTTGAAGAAGAAAGTTTTATTATTAAGGAAAGAGCAGAGCTATTGAATAATGTGGAACATTAACAGTAGAAAAAATATCCGGCCAGGATTCTAAGTTAAAATAAAAGAGCGGAGATGATTATGCCGACATACGAATATTTCTGCGAAAGTTGCGGAAATAAAATTGAGAAATTTCAAAATATGAATGATAAGCCTATTAAAAAGTGCCCCCAATGCGGTAAGGAATTGAGAAGAATAATCGGTACTGGTGTGGGAGTGATTTTCAAAGGAAAAGGTTTCTACGACACGGATTATGGGAATGAAAGCTTTTCTGGCAGAACCTGCTGTGGAAGGACTGAACGATGTGACGAACCGCCTTGTTCAGAGGATGGAACTTGTAAAAGGTAATGCACGTTATGCTTAAGAGACTATTAAAACAGATTAGAGACATAAAACATTTTAAAAGGTTAGTAATTATAGTTCTCAGAAAGCTCTTCTAAAAAGTTTGGATTTAAGCAAGCAATATATCATTGCCAGTGGTTGTAAAGGCAAAAAGATAAAAATGGGGAATTTCAACGTATGCCTTAATGAAGCTAGACTACCAGTAAGACACAAAAAGGAGCCTGTTTTAAATGAAGTTTATTCCTGATATATCCACAAAAGAAATCAAAACAAATCACATCAATTTCATAGAACGGATTTCTCTTTATCAGAAGAGAGGGCTTGATTTTACCAGAAGCCGAGAGTTCATATTGAAGAAGGCCAGGCCTTTGCGTGGCAACATTCTGGAGATAGGCACTGGAACCGGATATACAACGCTTGCGTTAGCTAAGGCTAACTACAAATTTATTTCTGTAGATAAGGATAAGGAAGCTTTGAAAATAACGGCGCTTAACCTTGCTTACGAAAACGTTCTTCATAATGTTATATTTTATATAATGGATGGGGGATTCCTGATTTTTAATGATGGAAGCTTTAACAATATAGTTGTTGTGAATTTGTTCCACCATATAAATAATATTGATAAAATGTTTTCTGAGATAAACAGGGTACTTTGCTCAAAGGGCAAAGCTGTTCTGGCGGATTTTAACAAAAGTGGTATGGAAATAGTAAATAGTGTACATGAAGAGGAAGGACACATGCACGAAGATAGTGGTGTTAATAAAGATTATGTATATTCATATTTTCAAGGTTTGGGATATGGCATTAAAGAATACGATGAAAAGTGTCACCGGCTTTTAATTGTCAAGAAATTATTACAAGAATAAAAAATGAAAGTAGAGATTCTTTTTGACAAAGAGGCAATGAATAAAGGTCTCCGTATCGGATGGGGAGTGTCTTTCTTAATTGACGAAAGAATACTGTTTGACACAGGAGAAAATGGCCACTGGCTTTTAGAGAATATGAGAAATTTAAAAGTGAATATTGATAAAATAATAGCAGTAGTAGTTTCACACGACCATTAGGGCCACACAGGAGGACTTTGGGAGTTTTTGAAGAATAAAGAAGGGCTCAAAGTTTATGCATGTCCTAATTTTAGCTTGGGATTTAAGAAAAAAGTTGAAAAATTAAAGGGTAAACTTATAGAAACAGAAAGAGTTACTGAAATTGTAGAGGATATTTTTGTCACAGGTGAGATCGCTGGCGAGTATAAAGGAAAATATATGCCCGAGCAGGCTTTGATTATAAGAACAGAGAAAGGGCTTACAATAATTACTGGGTGTTCTCATCCCGGGGTTATAAAAATTGTGAGACAGGTCAAAAAAGGTAATTGACCGGTTTTTGTGTTTGATACAAATTTTTAACATATTTATTAAAAATAATAATTATGAAGCTACATCTAGAATGTATACCCTGTTATATAAGGCAAGCTCTTGAAGCAGCACAAATGGTGACTGAGGATAAGAAATTACAGGAACAAATCCTCAGGAAGTCTTTAATAGCAGCATCTAAATTTGATACTGAAAGTTCCGGTTTTATTACCCAGGCCAAGATTCAGAATGTTATAAAAGAAATATTACCGGACGGCGATCCTTACAGGGAGGTGAAGGAAAAATATAATCGTATAACTCTTGGATTGGCAGATGAGCTGAAAAGAGTAATAGAAATCTCTACTGATCCATTTGAAACCAGTCTTAGGATATCACTGGCTGGTAATATTATTGATTTTGGACCAAATATCACTTTAAACAAAAAAATTATAAAGGAAGCCATTAAAAAATCCTTATCCCAGAATCTGGAGGAGGAAAAGATTAAATTATTAAAAGAAAACATTGATAATGCAAAAAGAATTTTATTTATTGGTGATAATGCGGGAGAGATAGCATTAGATAAGATTTTTATAGAGAAACTTCCTAAAGAAAAAATAACCTATGTAGTAAGAGGAGGCTATGCTCTGAATGATGCTACAATGCAAGATGCAAAAATGGTTGGTATGACTGATACTGTCAGGGTAATAACTACCGGTCTGGATATGACTGCTGCCATACTTCCTCTTTGTTCAAAAGATTTTTTGGTTAATTATAAAAGATCAGATCTAATTATAGCTAAAGGTCAGGGAAATTATGAGGCATTATGTGAAGAGGATAAAAATATTTTTTTCCTGCTAAAAATAAAGTGTCCGATAGTAGCCAGTACTTTTAAAAAGAGATATAAAGTAGGAGATATAGTTGTAGATATAGGTGGTTGTTGATTAATAATATGAATTCATGTCTATCCAATACTGGTAATTTTTAAAACTACTGAAGCATTCAAATCTAACAGAGAAGAACTAATCAAAAAGGTTTTTTGGTTTAATTAAAGTAAAAAAAGCTTGCTTTATTCTTTAAATCGTGTTACTTATTTAAGCAGTAGTAACACTATAGCGAGAGGAGCAATATGCACATACCTGATGGATTTATTGATCTTAAAACTGCAGTTTCTACCGTGGTAGTCTCTGCAGGCGGGCTAGCTGCGGCAATCTACAAGGTAAAGAGTTATTTCAAAGCAAAAGTTATTGCACTGATGGGAATAATCTGCGCATTAATCTTTGCCCTGCAGATGCTTAACTTTACAATACCGGGAGGCACTTCCGGACATCTTCTGGGTGGAGCTCTTGCAGCGATAGTACTGGGACCTAATGCAGGTGCCATAGTTATAGCAGTGGTGCTGATCGTACAGGCATTCGTCTTTATGGACGGGGGAGTGGTAGCATTAGGGGCAAATATTTTTAATATGGCTATTGTTGGAGTTTATGTTTCTTATTTAATTTACTGGTTGATTGGCAGAATATCAAAAAAAAGGATTGCCTTTTTTATTTCTGTTGCTGTGGCCTCATGGCTTTCAGTGGTAATTGCCTCTTTCTTTGCAGCACTTGAACTTGGGATTTCAGGCACTTATGCTCTGGGAATCACTTTAAAGGTAATGGTTGGAGTCCACATGATAATAGGGATTGGAGAGGCAGTAATTACAGTTGCAGTAATTACCTTTATAAATAAAATAAGACCGGATCTTATTTTAACCAGGGAAAGGAGCCTCTAGTGATAAATAGAAGAGATTATACATTTATATTGGTGGGAATAATTGCAGCACTGGTAATTGCTATGTTTGTGTCAGTCTTTGCATCATCTTTTCCTGATGGGCTGGAAAAGGTCGCTGAAAATCTTGGATTTATAGATAAAGCTAAAGAAATAGTTCCGGAAAGTATTTTCCTGATTCCTGATTATGTTTTTGGTGCTGTGGATAATGAGCTGTGGCAGACATCTCTGGCCGGAATGGCCGGTGTGCTTATCATTCTGGCTGTTTTTGGAGTTGTGTACCTGATTTATAAGGCAGTGGGCAAAAAGGAATAGTTTTTTTACAAATTTAAAAAATAGGACAGGAGTTTAACTCTATTGAGCAGTATTTTAAACATTAGAAGCAAATTAATAATAACCCTGGTAAATATCTTTTTTATTGTCAGTGTAGCTAGAGGCAGGTATTTAATATTTGCCTTTTATTTTCTAGCCACCCTTATTGTTGTATTCTTATTTAAGCCTGATTTTAAGCAGCTGGTAAAGAGAGTGTCTCTAGTATTTTTATACCCTTTTTTTATCTCTATCTTTATTCCATTTGCAAATGAAGGTGCTGCTTTAGCAAAAATCGATTTAAAGATATTTACTTTAGCTGTGACCGATAATGGTCTTGCTATCTTTGCAACTGTGCTTATAAAATCTTTTCTCTCAATAATGCTTTTGGCTTCACTTATTGTATCCACAGATGAAATAGAGCTTTTGTACGGTCTTAGAAAAATACATTTACCAAAAGTAATTGTTTCAATAATTTTTTTAATGTATAGATATATATTTTTGATAGTAGAAGAATCCAGAACCGGCCAGCAGGCCATAAAAAGCAGGGTATTTCAAAAGTCATACTGTACTGTAAATAGGAGGCTCACAAATGTTATGGGTAACTTATTTATAAAGTCATTAGACAGGGCAGAGAATGTTTACAGGTCTATGGAAAGCAGGGGTTTTGATGGAAATTTTTATATTGTGGAAAAGGAAAACGCAAAAGGAAGTTTAAACATTGCCCTGCTTTTAATCTTTATCCTGACTCCGGCATCTATAAAAGTTATTGAACTGATTAATGTCATATAATATACATCAAAGATTAATTTAAAACTTACCAGGTATAACATATTAAGAAGCATAAATTTTATTGATAAAATCCATGTTTTAAATTAATATCAAACAGCAATAAATTTTAAAAACTTTTTTATTTTAATTTAAATGAATAACCAAAAAATAATTGAAGTTAAAAATCTATATTATAAGTATCTTACCAGCAGAAGGTTGGATGGAGGTTTTAGCAGTTACAGGGAAGTGTTAAAAGGCATCAATTTTTCTGTCGGAAGGGGAGAAAAATTATCTATAATCGGTCCCAATGGCGCCGGAAAATCAACTTTAATGCTGAATATTGCCGGTCTTATAGATGGAAAGTACCGCAATGGTGAAATATTTATATATGGTAAGAGGTTAAATGAAAAAAATATTTATGATATCAGAGAAAAGATAGGATTTGTATTTCAGGATCCGAATGACCAATTGTTTTCAACAAAAGTTTTTGATGATGTATCCTTTGGACTCATAAATTATTTAAATAAAAAGAAGGACAGGCGGGCTAAAAACAGGCAGTACGTGGAAGAAATCGTAAGAATTAGCCTAAGAAAAGTAAATCTCGGGAATATAGAGGAAGAGATTCCTCATTTCTTGAGTTTTGGAGAAAAGAAACTTGTTACCCTGGCCACTGTACTGTCTTATGATCCTGAAATACTGGTTTTAGACGAGCCTTCAAGCAACCTGGACCCAAGAAACCGGACTAACTTTATAAAACTGATTCAAGAAATGGACAAAACCATCATTATTGCTACTCATGACCTTGATTTGGCTTATGAATTCTCCGACAGATGCATAATTTTAAACCAGGGAGAGGTGGTATTTGATGGGGATTCAAAAAAGATTTTAAATGACCGGGATTTTTTAATGAATAATGGTCTGGATCTACCTTTATGCTTGAGAAAAAGTATTTAGCTATAACATTAACACAATAGGCGATTCGATTTCTTTTTATTTATTTGTATTTAATGTAAAATCTTAAGCAATTCAATTCTATTAAATCTAATTTGAGGATCTATTATGTTATTAGCCATAGATATTGGAAATACACAGACGGTTATAGGACTATTCGGAGAAGATAAAATACTTTCATCCTGGAGGATGGTTACTCCAAAATATGAGACCTCGGATGAGATTGCAGCTGCAGTTTTTAATTTTTTAAAAAACTCTGGGTTTAACCCGAAGGATGTGGGAGAAGTTGCAATTTCCTGCGTTGTTCCCAGGATTCTTGAAGAAATTATAAAAATGAGCTGGAGATATTTTAAACAGACCCCATTTATAGTAAACAGTGATGTAAAAACAGACCTTATAATCAAATATGATTATCCCCAGGAAATAGGGGCGGACAGGATAGCAAATTCAGTAGCAGCCAAGGAAATCTATGGTTATCCAGCTATAGTAGTAGATTTTGGGACAGCAACAACATTTGATATATTATCTTCCAGAGGGGAATATATCGGTGGGGTGATTGCTCCGGGTATAGAAATTTCATCAGAAGCGCTCTTCAGTTATGCGGCTAAACTATCCAAAGTTGATTTGAACTGGCCGGAAACGGTGGTGGGGAAAAACACTTATGATGGTGTCCGTTCGGGTATACTGTATGGATTTTTAGGTCAGGTCGATTTTATTGTAGATAAAATAATTGAAGAGCAAAATAAGAAAGATAAGAAATTCAAGCCGAAAGTTATTGCCACCGGGGGTCTTGCAACTCTTATGACAGATAAAAGCAGGTGGATTGAAACTTATGATCCTGATCTGACTCTAAAAGGTTTAAAGATACTGTTTGATAAAAATAAATAGCAGTTTAATAATATTTAAATTATTCAATTGCTGGCTGTTATATTGATTGTAGTGTTTTTTATAACTAACCATACTGCTGTTCATTTTTATCGTCTTTATTTTCTTTAAAATCTTACTTACAGTTGATAGAATGAGTAAGTACTTTTCGGGATGTAGCGCAGCTTGGCTTAGCGCGCAGCGTTCGGGACGCTGAGGTCGGGGGTTCAAATCCCCCCATCCCGACCAAGTTTGTATACCTAAAACGTTAGGTACGGTAAAGATAACCAGGGGAAACATGCCAGTGGCATGTTTGCGGGATTTGAAAAGACGGACTGAAAGCGAAGCTTGAGGGAGTCTGCGGCTCTGCAGCGAACGAAGTGAGACGAAAGACCAAATCCCCCCATCCCGACCAGGAGAAAGAACTCAAATTAATAGGATATAGTCAGAAGACAAGAAAAGCATAATTTCAACTAAAAAAAGTAACTAAACTGTAGTTAAAGATATCTGCAATATTGCGGATATTATGCCATTTTGGTAGGATAAACGCAAGTTATGCGTCTATTAGTAGAGTTATACGACATTGTCTGCGCTTAAATATTAGGTGTTTGAAATGAAAAGGAATTATATAAGAGTAATTTATATTAGTAAATAATGTAAAATATGATTCTCATTTAATAAAAAGGATAATTATAAGGAGTTAGAAATTGGCTTTAAAAGTAACAGTAATTGGAGTTGGATTAGTAGGAGAAACAATTGTTCATTGTCTTAAGGAAAGAGATTTTCCTTGCGAATGGCCACCTCGAGTTGCAGCGACAAGAGAACGTTCAAAGGTATTAGCAGGGGAATCAATGCTGGTTGAGGAAACGACAGAAGATGTTTTCAGGGGAGCTGATCTGGTGCTTTTCGCTGGGAAAGAGGGGGCAAAAGGAGCTAGCGTTACATGGCGAAAGACAGCAGAAAAGGCAGGTGCAATATGTATAGATAATGGGAGAGATTTTCGTCTTGCTGAAGATGTACCTTTAGTAGTTCCAGAAGTTAATGCTGATGCTATTAAGGAAGGAGTACGTTTTATTGCAAGTCCAAACTGTTCAACAATTCAACTTGTTGTGGCTTTAGCTCCTATACATAGAACTACTAGAATAAAAAGAATAATAATTTCAAGCTATCAATCTACCAGCGGTTGGGGCGTGAAAGGACCTGAAGAACTTCGCCGTCAAACACCTGCGGCATTAGAATCACTTGAAAACATAACTTTCGATCCAACTGTTTTCGCTCGTCCGGTAGCTTTTAATTGTATACCACATATAGAACCTTTCATGGAAGAAAATTATACCCGTGAGGAATTGAAGTTTGTCTATGAAACCCGTAAAATGTTAGGAGATCAAAATATTCAGATTTCTGCTACTTCAGTACGTGTTCCAGTATTTGTAGGACATGGGGAAGCAATATGGATAGAAACTGAAAAGCCAATAACACCGGAACAAGCTTATGACATTTTAAAAAATTCCCCGGGTATAATTTTAATGGATGACTTAGTAGAGGAAAATCCTCGCGGTGATAAAAATGAGAGAAGTTATCCTACTCCGCTAGATGTTTGTAAATATCGTAATGAAGTTCTTATTGGAAGAATTAGGAAAGATTTAAGTTGTCCAAATGGGCTGGTATTATGGTGTGTTGCAGACAATCTTCGAAAAGGAGCGGCATTGAATGTAGTTCAAATCGCTGAAGAACTTATTCGAAGAAATATTTTAAAACCATGATTAATTTAGCGCAGGTAGCGACTTTGCGCAACAGTGGTTTTATGGGGCGCAGCTTCGCTACCTCCTGAAATTCTTTATCTTACAGTATATGAGAACAATTCAAGAGCAATTGCATTTTACAAAAAGATGGGGTTTTCACGCTACATCTTAAATAGTAAGCCTCAAAATGTTTTACTTGATGCAGGTACTTCAAATGAACATACAGATATTTGTCTTATTTGTAATCTTTTGGGTACGTCACATAACAGCTGATAAATACTTAATCACCAAATAAAGTGGCTTGCTAGCACTTACTTTTTAAGTGCTTTCTGTTTTCTATTTTAGGAAAAACACTTAAAAAGCCGGCGCCAAATTATCTCAATCCGCTGGTCTCAGGCAACTTCATTTATCGGTAACGTTATACGACATTGTCAGCAAAAATATAATAAAGATTATATAGTGTCCTGCTTCATATCCATAATAGCCAGATATGATACCGTCTTTTACAATTCCTCCGACACCAATCTTATAGCATATTCATTAGCAGCATGGGGCTTCCATAATTTAACCCAACTATTGGGGTCATCTCTATATTTTTTAAATTTTTCCTAACACTATAAAGTAAATTTAAATCCTTCATCAAGCATTATCAGATAATTATCCAGAGGAAGGTAATTTGCCACCGAATTACCCGTGCCCAGACAATAACCCTTTTTCTGCATACATATTTCAAGGGTTTTCCTTACTCTTTCACGTATGGATTTCTCATCTTTTCGGCATAAAAAATCCATATCGATTCCACCAAGTATGGCTATCTTATCCGAATAGATGGCAAAAGCTTCCGTAACCGGCATTATTGTGTCCTCAAATGAATGTTTGGCGTCGATTTTCACATTATCTATCAGATCGGGCATTATCTCATCAAGTTTTCCACAGGCATGGATAAGATAGGGTCTGTTGGAATCATGCGCAATTTCAGCACAAACCCTGTGCCATGGAAATATCTTTTGCCTCAAGAAATCTGGTGAAACCATTGTCGAAGTACGAAAACCCATATCATCCGAACCCCAAATAATCGGTACGCAGTTAAAATCACACAGGCACCTGGTATATTCCTTATAAAAACTGCCTACTTTTTCACATATTGCATCGACCAGGCCAGGGTCATCATAGATCTTCATGCATAATGTCTCATATCCCATCAACCAGGTCAGCATTTCCAGTATGCTGGCAGTAAGGTCATAACAACCCATATTTTGAGGTAAGTTTTTTTCCATCCATTCCAACCTGGAGAAATTAATGTTCTTTATCTCCGGCCATGGGAAGTTCTCAAAATCATCCCAGTTCTGTATGGGGCCTCTGTGCTCCTCCATCCAGTTTCTATCTCCGCGGCTGGTTGCATCATTGACCGTATCCTCCGCAAGGTTTAATTTCAATCTGAAGAATTCATCATCGGAAATAGGTAGATGAAAAACATCAGATCCGAGAAATTCATGTACTGCAATTCTTAGCTTCATAAGATATGCCGGATCACCTTTTTTCAGATCCTTATTCAATTCATAACGATCGGATATATGCTGAACTACTTCAGGATCATGAAAAAGTTCTATATGGTGGACCCTCTCCGGCATCTTCCTCCGCCATAAAATATCCAATAATTCATTTACATCAGGAGTTACCGAAAATTTGAACATTTAACATCTCCTTTGACTATTCCTAGAAACAGATATTCCTTAATGATAATATATCATTTATTTTAACTACATCTTATTTAAAGCCCATACTGGAAGAATAATATTCCAATGCTTTAAACAGGGCTTTAATATTTTCCACAGGCGCATCCGGCAATATGGTATGTGAGGTCCCGGGTATGTAACCTCCATTTTTAGTGCCCAGAGTCTGAATAAAATGCCTGGTCTCATTTTTTATATCCTCAGGTGTCCCGTGTGGTATAGTCTCCTGTGTCGGCGACCATGCAGTATTAAAATAATCTTCCATTCCGGTCCCGTGGAGATGTGACGGCCATATGTCGCCATCAATAAAAATCATATCATCGTCTCCACCATACCAGTTCCATTTATCAGTAATACGAAGATTATGAATATCCAGGTGACATCCTACATAATGACCATTTCCTTCAGCTTCCAGGATTAAATAATTGTCTTTTCCTGTTGTGTTTTTACCTCCAAAAGCAAAGAATTCATTTGTTTCATTACTGTCATCTATTCCCCTGCACGGGTTGACTCTCCTCCAGTTTGCATGAAAACGCAAATATTTTTCAGACAGATTACCATAGGATTCAAAATCTATATAGAAATACAGTTTTATTGGATTTTCATATTCATTTAATACCTCGATTTCCACACTTCTGGAATAAGGCATGGCAAAAAAGCAGTTGAAACTCTTGCCATCTTCCGGGCTCATGCTTGAGGGCATGGAGTTGAAGTTCTTTGTCCGGGCATGTCCCATACCAAAAAAATCACCTACAGGGACTTCGACACTGGGATTTTCTTCACCACTCCATCTCATCCTGATAACTGCTTTTCTAAGGTATGGCTTCTCCTCCAGCACCGGAAATTCTCCCAGAGTCATCCATATATGATTGATGCAGCCTGCTCCTTTTATATGGGCTATCTTTGCTAGTTCCCCCGACTGTACGGTTATAAAATCACTGTTACCTCCTGACCTGTCGTAACTGGAGATGCGGTCCCTTTTTCCTTCTCTCTGAAGGGCAAGGTTTTTTAAAGTCGAAAAATTATTGTTCACTTTCTCTCCAACTTCTTTTACCAGATTATATTCTGAAAATATTACTTTTCAGAATTATCCCCCGTAATACAATATATTAACTGTATTTAATAATTTACTTAAATTCAATTCATTTGATTATATTTCCCTATCGTGCTATTGACAAGTAATTGTTTTATTATTAATATTACTAGAATTAAAATTATTTATTTGCAAATAAATTGAAAACGTTTACATTAATATGAGTATACAATTATTTAAACACCTTTTTGTATATCCTTGGGATATAGTTGATAATGGTATTGAAGAAGCTTTATTATCAATAAAAAAACTGGGTATCTCTAGCATAGGTATAGCTACATTCTATCATAAGGCAAAAATTTTTACCCCTAATAATAAAAGGCGGGCTGTTTACTACAACAAATCAAGCAGTGCATATTTTAAACCAGATAAAAAAAAGTACAGAGATTTAGAGTGTAAGACTTCACAATACTTTGACAACTATTTAAAATGTAATAATTCAGATATGATGTCAGATATCATATCGGTTGCTATAAGCAATGAATTAAACGTAAATTCCTGGGTGGTTGTTCTACATAACAGCTATTTGGCCTCACAATTTCCAAACTTTGCAGTTACCAATCTTTACTCTGATGTCTATACGCATGCTTTATGCCCTTCCAATCCAGAAGTTACTGATTATGCAATAAGCTTGCTCATTGATATCGCTGAAAATTATAAATTCAAAAATCTATTCATTGAATCTCTTGATTATTCAGGTTTTCTGCATGGGGATCATCATGAAATGATTGGCATAAAGGATACTGAAACCCTTGAAAAAATACTAGGCCTTTGTTTCTGTGAGAGATGTAAACAAAAGGCAATCCATCTCGGTATAGATGTGAAAAAGTTGATATCCGGATTAAAACACAGCTTGGATTGCTTAAGGATGCTTAAAGCTGTTGATTTTTCCCGCATATCCTTTCTAATTGATCGATATATAGATATGCGTAGCATGCAAATAGAGAGTATATACAAGAAGGTATATACCCATTTAAAATCCAAGAATATAAGCACCGGGCTTTTTCCGATAATCTGGTTGATGGGTGGAAGCAATCCTGCCTTTTATGGGGTAAATGTTGGCAGGCTTTCCCCCTTTACAGACGGTTTTATCGCTGCATACCCTGATTGTGCCAACACTGTCGTGGATTTTGTTCAAAAAGCACGTTCTTTAGTCGGTTATGATAAAAAACTGATTGGTGGTGTCAGATTGCTTGCGCCTCAGGTTGAGTGTCTAGACGATGTAAGAAGATATATCGGTGAATATCAAAAATCCGGTATTGGAGATATTATATTCTATAACTATGGTCTCTCGCCGTACCCTTTTTTAGAGGAAATTACAAAATATTAACAGAGGATATAATAACTATGATACGTATAGGTTTTATTGGTACAGGTGAAATTGCTAATATTCATGCGGAGTGTTTAACACGGATGAATAACTGCAGCATAGTTGCATGTTATGATATTGGTCTAGGGTCTGCAACTTCCTTTTCATATAAGTTCGGTGGGAATATTTGCTCGACCTCAGATGAAGTTATAGATAATCCGAATGTGGATACTGTCTATATCTGTACACATCACGACTCACATGCTGATTTGGCAATCAGCTCACTAAAGAAAGGTAAAAATGTTTTTTTAGAAAAGCCCCTGACATTAGATTCAATATCAGCAGCACGTGTCGTAGCTGAATATGAGCTGTCTCATTCTAAAATGGCGATTGGTTTTAACATGAGGACAACACCCTCCATAATGAGGTTTAAGCAGCTAATGAAGCAGCATAAAGTCAAGGTGGAACTATTCGAGGCTTCTATGGCCTCGCCTCCATTTATGATGGGCTGGGCATGTGATGAGGTTTTAGGCGGTGGAGTGCTTGCATGTTTAGGATCGCATATATTTGATTTGACAACTTATATATTAGAGACCCCTATTATTGCTATAAACTGTGTAACCAAACATATAGGTGTTCCAAATAATGTAATGCCCAATTGTGCAATTGCTATAGTAAAGCTTAAAAGTGGTGTATTAGGATCCATTATGGTTCATGACAGGGGTTGTAGTGGGTTTCATGTTGAGCCTCAAGGCAAAATGGCAATGATAACTCTATTTACAGGGCAGGGGACTTTTCAAGCTGAAAGCTATGGCAAAGTAAGATACTCAACAGGAGACAACTTTTTCGAAGAAAAGTTTGGTGGTTATGACCAATGTGAGCTATGGGGATACTATGAGGAAAATCTCCAGTTTATGAGATGTCTTGAAGGTCATAAAACCAACCTTTCCACAGTATATGAAGCTCAGAAAATAGTCAATATAGTAGAAAGCGCAGCTAAAGCTGCGCAAAGTGGGAGCTGGGTATATTTATAATATTGGAGGTTTATTTATGACAATACAGGAGAAATACAATTTAAGAAAAGTAATAAATGCAAGAGGTCCTGCCACGATCTTAGGTGCTTCAAAGGTAAGTGACGCAGTACGTCAGGATATATATGATATTCTTGGTGAGTCGGTTGAAACATGGGAACTGCAGAGACGCGCAAATGAAGCTATTGTCAAACTTACAGGTGCTGAAGCAGGTTGTGTGGTGGGGTGTTGTTCAGCGGGTATGGCAATAGCGACTGCTGCATGCCTTACAGGGGATAATATTTCAAGAATCAAGACGCTCCCCGATGTGACATGGGATAAGAAAAAAGTACTAATTCAAAAAGGCCAGGTCACCGGTGCCGGGGATTGTCCGGTTTATCAGGTAATTAAAATATGTGGCGCTCAGTATATTGAGATTGGCGAAGCCTTGGACTGTGCCACATATCATCTCAGGGATGCTCTTGATAAAGACACCGCAGCTGCATTTTTTATAATGGGAGATGTTTTCGCACCCAATTTACTCCCGTTGGATGTATTTGTATCTATCTGTAAGGAGAAAGACATTCCGGTTATTGTTGATGCCGCCTATCTTACCGATTTTCGGATGCTGGCTAAAATTGGCGTGGATCTGGCAATATACAGCGGCCAGAAATGGCTGGGCGGATGCACTTCCGGTATTGTAGCCGGTAGAAAGGATTTGGTCCATGCCTGCTACTTACAGGAACTTGGAATTGGGAGGCCGATGAAGGTTGGAAAGGAAGGTATGATCGGCATCATATCTACCATCAATCAATGGCTCAACAGAGATAGCAAGGCTATAATTTCTGCACAGACCAAACTTGCTACTAATCTTAAAAAGTGTATTGAGAAATTCGATGGTGTGACATGTAAAATAGAGCAACAACATCTATACTCACCATCGGTGCGTTTGGATGTTGATATCGACCATACTATCACAAAGATCCCTGCATGGGTAATCAATGACGAAATCGGCAAGCTTGATCCTGTTGTGAAGACCGACGACTATTATGTAAACAATGGAAGGATAATATTTGATTTCACATTAATTGGCCCTGGAGAGGAAATGATTATTGCTGAGTATTTTGAACAGTTATTAAGCGGTGAGCGTGCTGTGGAAGGGTACTCTTCCGAGAATATTCCGATACCTAAAACACGGCAGGATGTAATACATAATATATTTGAACAATGGCTTGATGGAAACCCGAGGGAATAATTATGAACAGTAACATTATGAAGATTGGATTGGTGGGCTTCTCACAGGGCAGTTATGCAGTAAATTATACACGATATCTTTCAACCCTTAAAAAAGTCGAGATTGCCGGAATCTGTGATCTGGGGTGCAGCGATAAATATGCATTGGAGTGTGCCTTTATAACCCCCCTTGATTTTTCAAAGGAGTTGGATGCTCCTCTTGTTCATACCCTCGAGGGCCTTTTTTCGCTTGAACCTCATGGCATAATTGTAGCGAACGAAACAATTGACCACTGCCGTATCGTTGCCAATGCTTTGCAGAAGGATATTCATGTATTTGTGGCAAAGCCATTGACGTTTATTCTTTCACAGGCTGTCAGCATCAAAAAGATGGCAAGTGATTCTGTATTACTGTGTGGCAATCCCCTTAAATATGAACAGGGAATTGTCGAAATAAAAGAATTGTTGGAACAAAAAAAACTGGGGAATATTATTAGTATACGTATTATGATAAATCACCAGGCGATGATCCACCAGGAATGGGAGCGTGATCCAGGTAGGAGTGGAGGGCCGTTAGGTACATATGGAATATACTTAATCGACCTTGTAAGATGGCTATGCAGCTCTGATATGAAAACGATATTCGCTTTTGGTGATAATTACATGTACTCGCAGATCGGAAGCTACGATGCTATCAGTGCAGTCGCAAAGCTGGATAATAACATTATGTGCAACCTGCAATTGATATCCACCATTGAATATAAATACCCATTCGTGTGCCTTGAGATAGTGGGCACTGATGGAACTGTCACAACAAATTATGATAACTACAGTTATTTATTTTCCAGTACGAAATCTGTGGAAACGGGTTCTCTTAGGTATTCTGATATGGGCAATGCCGAAATTAGCCATTTCCTGGAATGTATACGGGGAAATTCGGTTGAACGCTGCAACATAGACGATATGGTACATGTTGCAAATGGCATCGAGGCTATAGATAAAAGCATTAAGACAGGACTGCCAGTAGATTTGGAGGTGATAAATATGTAACCGGTGATATTGCAGCATCTGCATGTAGAAGGATAGGCGGGTAGGTTTTACAGTAGCTATCTAATTATGACTGATTCAATATTGCTGTTACTATTTGGATGGACAGGGGAGAATTTTTTTCGTGATTCTAGAAATATTCTTGCAAGTATTTTCTAAATATTGGGAATTATTATAAACATAATAGGAGGAGGTTTTATGAACAATTAGAAACATCTTTCTAAATATTGGGAATCATTATAAACATAATAGGAGGAGGTTTTATGAACAATTGGAAACATCTTTTATAATTGAGAGTTTTGTAAAGAAAGGATTTAAAAATGAGAAGGTTATTTTTATGGACAGTAATTCTAACGATGAGCATATTAATGGTTGCAGTTTTTTCATTGTCCGGCTGCAAAGCAGAAGAAGCTGCACCCGCTGAGGAGGAAGCAGCAGAAGAAGCTGCACCCGCTGAGGAGGAAGCAGCAGAAGAAGCTGCACCCGCTGAAGAGGTTGAGATATCTTTTCAATATATCGGTGGCACCGTTCCAAATGTTGATGGTATTATTAATGATGCAATTGCAGCATTCGAAGACTTAAATCCAAACGTTACAGTAAAAACCATTTATGTTGACTGGGGAAATGCTCACTCACAATTTATGAATTCAGTTGCAGCAGGAATGGCCCCTGATATTGGCATGCTTGCCGGTACCTGGGCTGTTGAATTTGTTGAATCAGGTGCTTTGGCTGATATCTCGCCGTATGTTTCTCAAGAAGTTCTTGACACTTTCATTCCATCAGGTTTCGCCGCTATGACTGATGCGGAAGGTAATATTTATGGCATTCCATGGGATGGTTGTTCGTGGGGTCTTTTCTATCGTACCGACCTCTTTGAAAAAGCTGGTTTAAGCGCACCTCCACAATCATGGGAAGAGCTTGTGGAATATGGTCAATTATTATCAGATGGCACTACTTCCGGTTTGATGATGTCTGCTCTTGGTTGGGAACCAGATGATAACTTCCTGCCATTCCTATGGCAAGCTGGCGCTAATGTTTGTAAGCTTGAAGATGGCAAATGGATTGGTACATTTGATACACCTGAAGCCAAGGAAGCTGTTCAGTTTTATTATGATCTGGTTAATAAATACGAAATCATGCCCCAAACAATTACCGGGATGGACTGGGAAGCTGTTATGAACAGCTTTATTGCAGGCGACACTGCTATGATGGTCAACGGAATGTGGGTGATAGGCATGATCCTAAACAATCATCCTGAACTGGATGGTAAATGGGCTACCGCCTTAAATCCTGCAGGTCCTGGCGGAATTGCAGCATTAAGCTATCCAAATACAATGCACATCAGCCAACAGTGCAAAAATAAGGAAGTTGCAGGTCAATTCCTTGATTTCTTTTACTCAGAAGGATACTATGATGAATACTGCATCCAATGCGGCGTATTTCCATTTACAAAAGATTTTGTAAACTCGGACTACGCCCAGGACGAGTTCTTAAAACCATTTATCGAGTTGGCTTCCTATGGTAAGAACAGACCTGCTTCCCCCAAGTATGAGGAGTTCAGGCAACTATTCCTCAATCCTGGAATCCAAAGCCTGATTGCAGATGAAATTACTGTTGATGATTTCTGCGAACAGATGAATGAAGCATTTAATTTACTGCATCAGTAGACTAAAAAGATGATATAGAGGGGCAATATTCTTGCCCCTCTATATCATATATATTATTTCATATGAAAGGTTAATTTGGTTGGTAGATATTTTATTCAAGAGATGCACTATAATCGATGGCACGGGAAGAGCACAATATAAATCTGATATTGCGGTAAAGAATGGCAAAATAATGCTTGTTAACAAAAGGATTACGAGGGAACAGGTATCTCCTAAAATAGTTATTGACATTGAGGGCAAGGTAATCTGTCCCGGTTTTGTTGATACACATACACATTCCGATATGATTCTTTTATATGACAGACAGCATGTTAGTGGCTTGAGCCAGGGTGTTACTACCGAAATAATTGGTCAGGATGGACTGTCGTATGCACCTCTGTCGGAAAAAAACCTATGTGAATACTCAAAATATCTAAGGGGACTTAATGGTATATTTCCTGTTCCGCTCGACTTTAATTCGGTTAAACAGTATAGAGAAAAATTAAATAATCAAGTTGCCATCAATACGGCATACCTTTTTCCTCACTGTGCTGTAAGATTGGAAACAGTTGGATTCAAAGATACCCCCCTTGTTGGAGCAGATTTGGACAAAGCTAAGGATATACTTAAACAGGGTATGATTGAGGGTGCAAAAGGACTGTCGACGGGTCTTAGTTATTTTCCCGGCGCTTTTTCCGACACCAATGAGTTGGTGGAACTATGCAAGGTTATAGTTGAATATAATGGTGTATATGCTACACATCTTCGCACTGTTTATAGGGGCAAACCCTTTGATGGTGTGGCTGAAGCTATAGAAATAGCAAGGCGTTCAGGTGTGAAGCTGCATTTTTCACATTACAAAACAGGCCCGGCTACTTTGGGGCATCCTGATGAAATAATGAAAAAGATATATAGAGCTGTTTCGGATGGTATAGATATTTCCCTGGAACTATATCCATATCCGTATGGCTCATCGTTTGCGGCAATGTTTCTCCCTTATTGGGCTAATGATGGTGGTTTTGATGCAATAATGCAGCATCTGTCAGACAAAAAGACGAAAAAATTAATAGCCGATCATATAGATAGAGAAAACCTGCTGGAGGATGGAATTATCTGCAACCTAATAAACAATACTCAATATATCGGTATGAAGTTTTCAGAGGTGGCCGCATTAAGAAATCAAACAAAAGGTCAGCTTATTTGCGACTTGCTCTATGAAGAGCAGCTTGCTTTTAGCTTCTATGAGGTCCCTCCTAAGGATTTGGATAAGATCGAATATATTTTTATTAGTGATCTTTTAAGACTGCTTGATAATGATTACTATATGGTGGGTTCTGATGCTATCTTTGCAGGTGATAATCCTCACCCACGCACATATGGTTCATTTACAAAACTTTTAAGAATCTGTCGCGAACGCGGAGTTAAACTGGAAAAGATCATTAATCGAATGACTGGTTTACCGTGTAAGCGATTTAATATAAAAAAAAGAGGGATTGTAAAGGAGGGCTATTTTGCAGATCTTGTAGTGTTCGATCCACAAACTGTTACCGATACTTCAACTCCATCCTTTTCTCGTAACTTATCCAGAGGGATAGAATATGTCGTCGTAAACGGTAAGTTTGCTTTATATAATTCAGGAGTGACTGGCATATTTGCCGGGCGCTCGCTATAATCTAAGTTAAGGGAGTATGAATATTAATGAGTAACAGAATCCAGCTAAGAAAATGGTCTCAAGGTAGCTCATTTCGCAGGGATAAGTATGCATATTTTCTGATTGCTCCAGGCTTAATTCTTATATCAATAATACTTTTATATCCACTTATAAGAGGCATTATATCCAGTTTTTTCCAATTTTCTCCTGCCAGTACTTCGTTTCAGGAGTTTGTAGGTCTCAAGTTCTATAAGGATCTATTAAAGGACAAAATATTTATTTTAGCTTTTAAAAACTCTATTTTATGGACTATTTCTATTGTCATAGCACAATATATAATCGGACTTGGTATTTCGCTCATACTTAATGAAGACTTAAGAGGCCGTTGGATTTTTAGAAGCCTTATCCTTATCCCATGGGTTGTTCCTAATATAGCAGCAGCAATGACGTGGAAATGGATGTATTCTACCGAATATGGCATTATAAATTACATTTTAAAATTTTTAAACATTATCCAAGATAATATTAATTGGCTGGGGAGTTCTTCCATAGCTCTTAAGTCAGTTATAATTACTTCTATCTGGAAGGGGGTACCCTTTACCACTATCGTACTTCTTGCAGGATTACAGGTAATTGATAAAACACAATATGAAGTTGCCAGAATAGATGGAGCAAATACATGGCAAATCTTTAAACATATTACATTGCCCGGTATTAAAAATATCAGCATTACGGTCATTCTTCTTCAGTCAATATGGACATTTAGTCAGTTTGACCTCATATATGTAATGACCAAGGGTGGGCCATCAAACTCCAGCCAGATTGTTCCTGTATATACTTATATTACGGCCTTTAATTTCTTTAAATTCAACTACGCTGCAGCTATAGGTTGTGTTGGACTTGTCATTATAGCGGCAATTTCGTTTTTCTATATCAGAAAAATATCAAGGGAAGGGTGATCAATATTGCCTGTTAGAAATATGCGTATATTAAAAAAATGTGCTATCTACATTTCAATATCGGTTATTACAATATTGCTTATTTTCCCCTTTATATGGATGGTTTCTACAGCTTTTAAGGATAAATCTGAGATATTCAGTGTGGTGCCGAGACTTATTCCACGAAAAATCTCATTTGAAAATTTTAGGTCCATGTGGATTGATTCAAGGTTTCACATCTATTTTCTAAACAGTTCGATTGTAGCAATTTCCACCACAGTTGTCTCGATTATTTTTTCAACATTTCTGGCTTATGGTATATCCAGATTTAAATTCAGAGGTAGAAAGATAGTCTTTAATCTTATGCTTTTTACTCAAATGTTTCCTCTTTCCCTTCTTATTATAACGATATATATAGTCTTTATTAAAATAAAGTTGTATGATTCGCTGATAGGTCTTGTGGTTGCATACTGTACATTTGCCATCCCATTTGCAACCATGATGCTAAAAGCGTATTTTGATGGTCTTCCCGTTGAATTGGAAGAAGCTGCAGCCATTGATGGCTGTACTCCCATATCAACAATATTTAGAATTGTAATTCCACTCTCTGCCCCGGGGATTGTCGCTATGGGTTTGTTCGCATTTATACTTGCTTGGCAAGAGTTTATGATAGCTCTAACACTTATCAGGACAACTGAAATGCGGACGCTGCCTGTAGCCATTACCATGATGGTGGGAATGAGGGAAGTATTTTGGGGTCCATTGATGGCAGGTACTACTGTGACTACTATTCCTGTTGTCATATTATTTATATATTTCCAAAAATATATGATAAGCGGTATGACTATGGGTGCTGTAAAAGAATAAACTAATATTTCGCTATCTAATATCTTGGGAGGTGTGTTATGGGACAAACAGATAACAGATTAAAGCAGCTTGGTATTGAGCTACCTAAAAAGAATCGGGCAGGTACAGGCATGGTTGCTGTAAGAAGGTATAGGGATCTATTGTATATTTCGGGACATGGTCCTACAGGTCCAGATGGGAAGCCTGTCTATCAAGGAAAGCTGGGCAGTGATCTTACCATTGAAGAAGGATATCAGGCTGCCCGGTTATGCGGTATCAACATTCTTGCTGCTATTGCTGATTATATAGGTGATCTTGATAGAATAGAATATGTTGTCAAAGCTCTGGGGCTTGTTGCAAGCGGACCTGACTTTTTTGATCAGCCTCTGGTTATGCATGGTTTTTCCGATCTGATGGTTGAGGTACTGGGAGAAAGGGGCATGCATGCCCGTTCTGCGATGGGCACATGCTGTCTTCCTAACAATATCCCTGTTGAGGTAGAATTGATTGTAAAAATAAGAGATTGATGAAAAATCAATGATTGATTGCATTGTTCTAAGAAGAAATACAGAATGGAGTTATGATGGCCATATCTGATATAAATTATAAGATAATTAACAGCGCTCCCAGGAGAAAGGGTGTAGTGGTGCTGAGGCAGGTAGATGACTTATTATATCTGTCGGGGCATGGTCCTGAGGATGAAATAACCGGTAAACCTTTTTACACCGGTCGTTTGGGCGAATCGGTGACTCTGGAGCAGGGACGTGATGCCGCCAGAATCTGCGGTATAATTTTGCTTGGTGCTCTCCAGGATTATCTCGGTACGCTGGATAAGGTGGATTATATTGTTAAGGCATTTGCTCTTGTAAGTAGTGCTCCTGATTTTTATAATCAGGAGGAAGTAATGGATGGCTTTTCCGATTTAATGGTCGAGGTGTTCGGAGATAGAGGAATTCATGCCCGTTCAGCTATGGGCACCTCTAATCTCCCTGCTGGAAACATACCTGTGGAAATTGAAATTATAGTTAAAGTGGTAGCGTAAAATCAATATACACCATATCTATAATGTGGTTAGCTGGAGGTTTAATGTGTGTCAGATAAAAATTGCTGTTATAGGAGCTGGAAGCAGCTATACACCTGAGCTGATAGAAGGGTTTTTGGATAATGATTGTTTTGAAAATAGCCGGGTTGTTTTATATGATATCGATGCAGGCGCGGACAAGGCCAAAATCATCTACGAGCTTGCAAAACGTATGGTTAAAAAATCTGGTAAAAATATTAATATTGAACTGCAATTTAATCTAAAGGAAACGCTTAATGATTGTAAATTCGTCATAAGTCAATTCAGAGTCGGCCTGCTTGATGCGAGAGTTGAAGATGAGAGAATACCATTAAAATATAATCTTGTAGGCCAGGAGACCACGGGCGCCGGCGGTTTTTTTAAGGCTATGAGGACGATTCCGGCTGCATTGGAGATCGCACATGAAATGGAACGGATATGTCCCGATGCGTGGCTTATAAACTTTACCAATCCATCCGGTATCATTACAGAAGCGGTTAACAACCACTCCCGTATTAAATGTGTGGGATTGTGCAATGTCCCGTATAATATGCAGGCAGATGCAGCAAAGTTAATAAATACTGAACCTAGTAACCTTTATTGTGAATTTGTTGGGCTTAATCATCTTAGCTTTATCAGTGAAATATATCACAAATCAAAACCTGTTATGCAAAAACTTATTGATGAGGGAGCATTTAACCTGCAAGGTGTAAAAAACATCCCCAAGGTCAAAGGTGTTTCCAGGCTGATAAAGGAACTTGGACTGATTCCATCTCCCTATCTCCAGTACTTTTATTTTGAAAAGGAGATGATCGATAAACAGCTGAAAGAACTCAGCACTGCTGGAACAAGAGCACAGCAGATCAAGGCTATAGAGGCGGAATTATTTAAAGTTTATAAGGATATTAATGTCTGTGAAAAGCCCAAACAGCTTGAACAGAGGGGTGGTGCTTTGTATTCAACCGTAGCACTGATGCTGATCAAGGCACTTTTAGGAGTAAATCCAATGGTACAAGTGGTAAATTATAAGAATAATGGGGCTATTAATGGAATTGATTCGAATTCTGTTGTGGAAACCAACTGCTTTATTAACTCCGTTGGTGTACATCCAATTGCATATGGCGATATGCCTCAAGCAATTGCAGGACTTGTTAAACAGGTAAAAGCGTATGAAACATTAACTATCAGAGCATCTGTTTATCAATCCAGATCAATTGCTATTCAAGCATTAATTAACAATCCTCTTGTTCACAGCTACAGTAGTGCTGTCAGTCTTATTGACAATATGTCGGCACTTTATGAAAAATATACTGGCAAGCTCAGGTAATGGATTAATTATCAGAGAAAGTGACTATATGAGATATGTTTTAGCTATAGATGGAGGCGGCACCAAAACCGATTCGGTTATTGGTGATGAGCGCGGTAATATTATTGCTACTTACAGAGGTAGCGCATCAAATCATCAGATAGTTGGTATCGAGGAAACGGCAATCGTAATCGAACAGGCAATTTCTAATACATGCAATCTGGCAAACATTCATTACAGTCAGCTCAGCTATATATTTTTAGGAATTGCCGGAGCAGACCTGGATTATGATTTCAATCTGCTTACCACGCGACTATCGCCAAGTTTTAAGGGCATACCTTTTTCTATCGTCAATGATTCGTGGGTTGCTCTTGCTGCTGGTTCGATCGAGGGCTGGGGTGTCGTATCTATTTGTGGTACAGGCAGTAATGTCGCTGCTAAGGATAAGGATGGTAATACAGGTATCCTTAGAGCATTGTCCTATGAACTCGGTGGCATTAGAGGCGGCAATCATATCATAAGCGATGCCATGCACCATGCATGTAGATGTGATGAGAAGACAGGAGAATACACCATGCTTGTAAAGTATATTCCTGTTGAACTCGGATGTAAGAACATGAAAGAGGTTATATATAAAAGATATACAAAGAAAATCAGCAATGAAAGCATGAATAAAATAGTAAAGCTGGTCTTTAATTTAGCCAATAAAAGAGATTTAGTATGTCAAAACATCCTTATTAAGATGGGAGAGGAGTTAGGTAAACAGATCTCCGGACTCATATGCAAATTAAACATTCAAGATGAGAAAGTCCCCATTGTGCTGGCAGGCAGTATATATGAAAAAGGAGAAAACATGTTGTTGCTGGACAGTCTCACATTATCGCTGAGAAAAGCTGTTCCCGATTTCGAACTGATTATGTTGGATCTACCGCCTGTAGCAGGTGCCTACTTTGAGGCGCTCAGAAATATTGGAATTAATGTTGACGAGGAAATTGCAGAACATGTCAGGGCATCTATAGCGCTTTTCAATGGATTAGGGGGTGAAGAATAATTGATCAATGCAGTAGTATTTGGATGTGGGTGGAGCGGTAAATATATTTTACAGGAATTATCGGATTCCCCTCAAGCCAGGATTGCCGCTATTATTGAACCAGATAATGAAAAGCGTTGTTTTTACTCTAAAAAATACTCTTGCAGACACTTCATCAGCCTTGAAGAGGTCTTAGGCGGTGGTGTGGAATTTGACATTGCATTTGTATGCACACCCCCGCCAATTCATTTTTTCATTTGTGAAACGCTCATAAAGTTGGGAAAAAGTATATTTTGCGAAAAACCTGTATGTAGGGAGACAGAGAAAGTTCTCAAACTTAAAAAACTTGTCAAGCAGTATAAATGTAAGTTTGGTGTTAACTTTAACCAACGTTTTGCGGCAGCTGTCCAAGTTGCTAAAACTCAACTTGCCAACGACACCAATGTCCATCTGTTTACAGCAAGTATGAATCAAAAGGGACCGAAAAAGATCAGCGGCCATATAGGAAAAAACTTTATTATTACCGATTCTTGCTGTCATATTCTTGATTTAATATATTATCTTAATGGGAAGATTACAAAAGTTTCAACATTGATTAATGAAATCAATAGTGAAATTATAGCGAATATTACGGTAAATTTGGTTTTTAAAAATGGCAGTATCGGAAACATGTCACATTCGTTTGTTGGTGGTGCATTGAATAGCCAGCACCCGTTTCAAAAGCTAGAGATCTATACGGAAAAAGCGAAATATGTTATTTCAAATATGTACGATTATCTGACTATCTATGATCACAACAGTCTTATGCACAGAACATTCAGTCCATCGGTATTCGAACCCCGTGACTATGGACATTCCATACGCGTTTCTGTAAATTCTTATATCAACAGCGTGTTTAATAATCTCCCACTGACTGTGGATATTGATGATGCAGTATACAATTCAATACTTATCAGGACGATTATAAGATCAATAGAAACCGGTAGACTGGAGAAAGTCTAATAATTAGAGACAGATGAATATGTAAAAAACAGTTATTATTATCCTATATTGAAAAAGCATGCAAGGTATTGTATGGACATATATTCAAACGGTATGTATTTTTCCATTGTATAGGATGGTGTTCTGCCATAAAATCGGCTGATCGATTTTGCAAGCTTAAGAAATGATATAGGATTTGGAATATACAGGAATATGATAATTATATAATATTATTAAATTTAAATAGGAGTGTTATATAAAGTGAATATTCTGTTGCATAAAATTAAAATACTTAAAAGAATAATTGATAAGGGTATCGTGGCTGTGATAAGGGCTGAAACATCCGAAGAAGGAGAAAAAATTGCAAAGGCATGCATGAATGGTGGAATTGATATAATTGAAATTACATTTACAGTGCCAGGTACGCACAAGGTAATCGAGAATCTGAAAAAAATCTTTGGCAAAGAGGAGCTTATATTAGGTGCAGGTACGGTTCTTGACCCGGAAACTGCGAGAGTAGCAATACTGTCCGGAGCGGAGTATATTTATAAGTCCTGCATTTAATTTGGAGACTGCTAAGTTGTGCAATAGATACCAGATCCCGTATATGCCTGGATGCATGACACTTAAAGAGATTATTACAGCTATGGAAGCCGGGGCAGATGTAATAAAGATTTTTCTTGGAAGTGTTTTTGGGCCATCTTTTATAAAAGCAATATTAATAATTTTTAAAAAATACTTGTTATGGGATGGATTTTTCGGTTGAGTTGCAATTATGAACTGTAATATCCGAATTGATAGCCATGCAATTTGTAGATTTGACGGAACGCAATAAAAAAATATAATAATAATTAAAACGTTTTCATAAAAATAAGGAATAATTATATTGCATATTAGATTGCTGGAAGTTGTTAAGATATTGGTTACAGCTTGAGCTCGAGGCAAAGTAGAGTAGCAGCCATTGCCGAAATTAATAAGAATGAAGGCTTAAAATTTTATTAGACTTAAAAAGGTTAAACGGTATTTTTTAAAGTGCTATATGAATGATGGGATAAAAGTAATAGAATTGTATGAAATAACCAGAAAATGATTTGAATGTGTGAAATTATAAAATGTAAACTTCTACATAATAATACATGCTTTTTATAACCGGCACAGTTACGGAATTCTTATGGATTCTTTTAAGCGGAATTATGGATTGTTTCGGAAGGAATGATATCGGAGGTATAGATCCTGCTGATACCAGGAATGAAAAGGAAAACTCTGGGTTTTTTATCAGCCAGATTAAAGTCGATTAATCAGGAACAGTGAAGTGTATGTCTCTGATGTATGGAATATTTGATGGGGAGATGTTAGAAAGATATGTTCGTATATATTAATTTGACAATATTTCTTGTGTAATTGATGAAGTGGTTACAGCACATGTGAGACACTTTAAGAATCTTGTTTTGTTAATATGTTCTATATACGGACAATAATTATAATGTAACTAGGAGTAAGAGGCTTTTATTAATTGTTTCAATTAAGATATGGATCTTTATTAATTTAAAAATGCATATATTTGATGAGAATGAGGCCAATGAACCTAGCGAATTGTTAGAGATAGCAATGAGGTGATGGAATGGTAATAACTATAAAGGATGTTGCAAAGCATGCAAATGTATCACTTGCAACGATATCAAGGGTATATAACAATAGGGGTAATGTATATCCAAAGACATATAAAAGGATAATAAGATCCATAAAAAAGCTTGGATATGTGCCCAACAATGCTGCAAGGACTTTGGTGATGAAGAAAACGGAGGCTATCGGAGTAATTGTTAACAAGCTATATGATCCATTCTACCATGATCTTATAAAAGGCTTTGAGGATGGGGCTAATGAAACAGAATATAATATAGTTTTTTGCAGCCCGGTTGGCAGGAATGTAGAGAGGAAAAGGGGATATGTAAAATATCTTACCAATGGAGTCACTGACGGTGTGATTCTGTATGGTTCATATCTTTCAGATGAAAGCATTATCCGCTATCTTGTTGATATAAATTTCCCTTTTGTATTAATAGAGAATGAGATTGTGGGATTAGATATAAACAATCTGCTTATAGATAATTTCAGAGGTGCTGAAAAGGCGGTTGAATACCTATTGGATTTGGGGCATAAGAGAATCGCGCATATATGTGGCAATATGAATAAAAAAGCAAACGTCGACCGGATAGATGGCTATATAGCGGCAATGCAAAAGAAACAACTACAGATCTTTAATGGATATATACAACATACATCACGGAATTATGAAAGCGGATATGATTGTATGAAAAATCTCATATCACTAAATGAAATGAGGCCGACTGCTGTTTTCTGTGTTGATGACGCCACTGCCTGCTATTCTATAAAAGCTGTGATGGATTGCGGGCTTGAAGTTCCCAAGGATGTCTCGGTAATAGGCTTTGATGATCAGAGGATATTGCCGCTAAGATATAATGGTCCAAGTATAACAACTATAAAACAGCCTCTATATAACATTGGCATGGACAGTATCAGGATTATGACCGAACTTCTGGACTGCAAGAAAAAACTGAAAAAGATCCGGAAAGTATATGATACAGAGCTTATTAGAAGAGAATCTACGTGTCCTATAAATTGATGGCTGGCATTGTATGAGTACTTAAAAGAGGAGGAATTTATAATGGTTGTTTATAATATGCCAATACCTAAAATGATTCAAAGGTATAAAATGTTGTATTCTGCACTGGTTTATGATGTGCTTGAAGAAATGGGGTATCCAGACCAGACACTAAGCTTGTCAATCAGACCCCTTGATAGGAATATGGTTTTAGCTGGTACTGCTTTTACAATGGTAGGCACCCGGGAAGCCAAAAAAGATAATGATGAAGTCAGGGGAATAGTGTTCTCTATGCTTGAGAGGATTTATGAGAATAGTGTAATTGTGATAAATGCCGAGGGGAATACCATTACAGGCAACTGGGGAGAGCTATTAAGTACTGCCGCTAGAGCAAAAGGAGCAGTTGGAGCAGTTATTGATGGTGGTACACGTGACTCCAGAATAATATTGACCCTGAGCGATTGGGCTATATTTTCAAGGTTTACATCTCCTATTGAATCCGATGGGAGATGGCAGCTTAAAGAATGTGAGATACCCATTATCATGTCAGGTACAACAAAGAGCATGGTTACGGTTAGACCGGGAGACTGGATTTTTGGCGATATGGATGCAGTAATTGTAGTACCAATGGAAGTGGCCGAACAGGTAATGATAAGAGCTGAGGAAATGCGAAAAACTGAAGACGCGGTAAGAGAAGAATTAAAAAGTGGAGCCTCCTTTAAAAATGTATGGGATAAATATGAAAGGCTATAATGCTGTTTCCTTAAGTACATGATTTTTTTGCAGTGCTGGAATGAAATAAAAAGCAATGACGCCTAGTTAGGCTATGTAAGATTAAATACTATTTTTATTAATTATCAGTGGTATGGATCCTGTCTTCACAGTCACTTGTAATAATAGATTCTGGTATTATTTTTTATAGTGTTGCATACTGTTGTATATCCTTATATCAAATCCTTCATCTTTAAGTGCTTCCCAGATATCTATTTTCTTTTTTTGCTGTTTTGATTTTCCAGACGCCCTTTTGGCTTCATTTTCTTCCAGATAGAATTCAATTCTAGATAGTATTTTATCTGTTAACTTTACTTTGTATCTACCACTTGCATTATATTTTGGCTTTTCTACAATATCAGCTATCAGTTCAGATTTGTCACTGCCTTTGCTACCCGTAAGAATATTTTTCTTCTTCTCATATTCTCTTATGTATCTTCTTATTGTCTTTCTGTTTATACCTGACTCTCTTGCTATCTGTCTCTGTGACCTGCCCTCTCTGTAATATGATATTATTATCCTTTGTTTGTCTATCAATTTAATCATCCCCCCTGTCTCCCTCTATGTAATACTTTATTAATTACATAGAGAATACTATTTTAAGGTTGGGTACTTTTCAATTAATACAGTGGTATACTTTTAGATTAACATAAACAAAAAAGGTATACAGATAATGAAGGATAAAAATATACTGTGCAGGATTAGAAAATCCTACCGTATAACCACTAATTCAGCCCACAGCTTAAAACTAAATATCCAAATCTAATAAAAGATACTGTAGCATCTAATATAGACCAAATATGGCATGCTGATATCACCTATATAAGGATATCAGCCTCATTTGTATATCTTGCAGCAATAATAGACTCCTTTTCAAGAAAGGTTGTAGGTTATGGTCTTGGGAAGACATTGTCAGCAGATCTACCCCTGGCCAGCACTTACTGATGCTATAGAGAAAAGAAAGCCAGCCAGTAGCCTTGTCCATCATTCAGATCAGGGAATCCAGTACTGCTCATCTTATTATATAAAAGTTCTAAACGAATATGGTATAAATATATCAATGTCATCTAAGGCAAATCCTTATGATAATTCTAAAATAGAATCATTTTTTAGATCACTAAAGGTAGAAGAGGTTTATATGTTTTCATATGAAACCTATGAGGAAGTTAAAGATAGAATTCCATATTTTATAGAAGAGGTCTATAACAGAAAAAGACTGCATTCTTCACTTGGCTATATGCCACCTGAGGAATTTGAAGATATAATAATTAATAAAAGGAAGGAAAATGAATCTCATCAGCTGGTTTTAACTTAGTTAACTTTGTGTCCAGTTTTTGGGGTTCATACCAGTTATTAATAAAAGTCAAATTAAAATAATAAAGCCCCTATGGGAAAAGTTAAATAAAATCCACCTGAAGGACATGAATATGTTTTTAATTTTTGTGCTGAATGTGGATTTTATCTAAGGTTAACATATTTACAATTTAATGATAATATTGCTTGAAACGGTATATAACTATGTGTAGACAGATTGTGGTTATCGCTCCTTCGCCCAAATTGCCTTGCGTTGCTCAGCAGCTTCGACAACCCGAGTAACGTTATCGGAAATTGCGGGTTTAAGGAAAGGGTTAAGAAAGTATAGTTTATTACTACTGTATTAACACATTTAATATGGAGAAAAGATAATGAGAATTGGGAAAAGTGATTGAGCATGAAAATTCCTGATATCGATACAGGGTTGGTTAAACAAGTAATAGTCAAATTCATCAGAAATGAAGTAGAAAAAAGTCCGTATGATAAATGTATCATGGGCTTGTCAGGCGGTATAGATTCTGCGGTGGTTGCTTATCTTGCATGTGAAGCAGTAGGGAACAGGAATCTTATCGGATTGCTGTTACCTTATAAAACATCTACTCCTGATATAATTGAAGATGCTAAATTGGTGGCAAAAAATTTAGGGATTAGAACAATAGAACTGGACATCACACCAATGATTGATAGTTTCATAAAGAATCATCCACACAAGGATCCACGGAGATTAGGGAGTAAGATGGTTCGCGAGCGCACTGCCCTCCTTTACTATTACGCAGATATATATCAATCTGTTGTGTTGGGTACTTGCAACAAATCAGAAACATTGCTGGGTTATTTTACAAAGTTTGGCGATCCTGCTAGTGATATATTGCCACTTAAAAATCTCTACAAGACACATGTAATAGAATTAGCTAAAGCAATAGGTATACCTAAAAGTATCATTGACAAACCTCCAGGCGGAGGGATGTGGCCTGGCCAGAAAGACGAAGATGAGTTTGGATTTAGTTATGAGGATGCAGACCCTTTACTCTATTACATGGTTGATATAGGATATGCTGCCGATGAGTTAGAGGAAATGGGTTTTGATCCATATCTTATCACAAAAGTTGCAGAGCGGGTTGCAAAGTCTGAGTTTAAAAGAAGGCCGCCACTCGTACCAATATTACCTAAAGCAGCAATCAAACAGCATGGCAAAAAAAACTATTTAGGCCGAATGGCAATCGTATATGACAGAGCGCACCGTAAAAATACAGAGAAGAAGATATATAAGAAACGACCATGGATGAAAGGAAAAAGCCTGAGGGTAATCAAGGAGACTATCAAAAAACGAGGGTTTGAAGTTGTGACAATAGCGTCCAGTAAAAAACTTATCGACAACCTAATAAGTAAAAAAGTAGATATTGTGTTCAATCTTCTAGTGGGTGGGAGAGGCGAGTGTAGCCAGACATTCCTTCCGGCTACTCTCGACTTTTTAGGCATACCTTTAACAGGCTCTGGGGTGTACGGTCATGCATTAGCCCTGGATAAATCGATAACTAAACAAATACTAATGAGCAATGGAATCCCGACTCCTCCCTCTCAAGTATTCCACAAACCTACAGAAAAACTGTCATCTGCGCTAAAGTTTCCACTGATTGTTAAGCCAGTAGCCGAAGGTTCGAGTCGTGGAATAGAGAAAGAGTGTGTTGTGGTCTCGAAACGAGAATTACAGGTCATGGTAAAGCAAACAATTGACAAGTTTAATCAATCGGCGATAGTAGAGCGATTCATAGGTGGTAGAGAATTCACGGTTGGCATAGTCGGCAATCTAAATCCTGAGTGTTTTGCTATTTTGGAGATTAATGGTGTGCCCAGCAGGATTAAGGATGAAAAGATATTTACTGGTGAGCTGAAAGTAAAAGAGGGTTATATTACGGCTAGAACCCATATTGCAAAACTGAGCAAAGAAGAGGCTATCAAGTATCGAGATTTAGCTTTAAAAACATTCAGGGCATTGCGATGCAGGGATTACGCAAGGGTTGATATTATAGTAGATAACACCGGTGCTCCATGGGTTATAGAGATAAACTCGATGCCGGGCTTATTTATGGATTACAGTGGTTACGTGGCTTCCGCGTCAAAAGCGGGGCTTTCCTATCCACAGTTAATAAACAAGATTTTGGATAGTGCAATTGAGAGATACCCGCTATTGTAGAAACAAATAATTAAGAAAACATAATCCCGTTAAGCAAAATGAAGCGAAGCGACATTTTGATTAACACAGCATATACGATGCGGGTTTACCTCCTTGCCCTTCGGGACATCGCCTTTGCCTTTGGAAAATTCGCATATGCTGGGAACGTTATCGGAAATTGATTTAGGATGAGTATAGGAATAAAAGGAGAATATAATCATAAAAGGTAAAAGTTTTTTAGGTGGGATAGCAATAACAATAAAGCCTGCATTAAAATTTAAAAAGGTAAATTCTAATATTAAATTGACTAACAAGTATGATTAAAATTGGTATAATATATCCTATTTAAGATAAGAGTTTAGAAAATAAGAGGAAACTATGAAAAAATTTTTATTAGCACTAATTGTAATTATCATTACATCATCAATGATTTTAGTTGGGGTGAGCTGCACAACAATGGCAGCAGCACAAACTACCAAAACTGAGTTCATTGGAAGCGATTTTGAGTTATCTCTACCGGAAGGATGGGAGGGCGGAAATAAAGAGGAGCTCGACTCTGTAGTCGAAAAACTCAAAGATATAGGCCAGGATCAATTGGCTGATAAAGTGGAAGCAAGTAAATTTGATTTATTATTTTTTGGATATGATTCAGAAGCCGCTGCCCTGGGCGGCAGTGTAAATGATTTTACTATTACCGGTGAGCCTGCAGCTTTTCTATCACTTGATGAGTATATGGAACTCTCATATACAAGTGTTGAAGAAGTGTATGAGAAAGCAGGGTATAAGTTTAAGATTGTTGAACAAAATGTTGTCCATCTCGGTAACTATGAAGAAGTAGGTAGGGTTATATTTGAGCAGACAATTGAAGGTATTAAGACAAAAGTGGCTCAGTATATGATCAAGCATGATTCAGATTTTTGGGTTCTAACTTTTACTACAGGGTTGGAAGATTTTGACCAGAATATACAAGCTTTTGATAAAGCTGTTGAGACTTTTAAAATTATAGAGTAGCGGAAGGGTAAAAAAGGAAAATATGCAAATTCAATGAGAGCAGTTAAAGTCAATTCCAGCAGAGGGAAAGAACAAATTGCTGCTGAGGTAATAAAAGCAAATAATTTTTTTAGTAAATTGTTTGGGCTTACAGTAAGAAAAAAGTTAAATGATAAAGAGGGATTTCTTATAGAAAACTGTAGCAGCATTCACACTTTTTGGATGAGATATAGCATAGATGTGATATTTCTGGATAAAAAGAATTTAGTTTTAGCCATTTACCATAATATTAAACCTTTTAGAGTAACTCCATTTATAAGAAATGCCTACTACGCATTAGAGTTAAAACCAGGAACCATAGAAAAGACTTCTTTAGAAGTTGGAGATTTAGTGCAATTTGAAGCCTGATGAAGTCGATCAAACCATACAATTTATGTATATTTATGTATACAATTTATGTAAATCTATCTAAAATCTCTTTATATTTTTTGGAATTGGGCTTCATAAAAAATGCAATTTTTAAGTGCCCTACTGCTTTGGTTAATTTTTTTTCTTTTACCAGGCACAAACCCAATCCGTAGTGCGCAAAATCGTTGGCCGCATCTATTTCCAGAGCCCTTATGAAGTTCTTTTTGGCAGAGCGGTAAAAACCACAATTATAATATGCGCTGGCAAGAACTTCTCTTATAGAACCTTTTTCTGGCTCAGAATTTTTAGCTTTCTCCAGGAGCATTATTGCTTTTAAAAATTTACCGCTTTCTGATAATTTTTTACCTTCTTTAAATAAATAGTAGGCGCTGCTCATAATTTAAACCTTTATATCAATATAAAATGAATTATTACTATACCCGATAATTATAGCACTGTCGGGCTGCATTGCCAGGAGAACCAGGCATTCCAGATTTTTTAATTTTATATATTTACACATTTACATAAAAGTGTTATTATGTCTATATTCAAAATCTATTATACTGGCATAGTGAAGTCCAGTTGAAAAGATAATTATAGTTTCTAAAAGAATGAATAGAATATCCTTAATTATTAAACAAAGAATGCTAAGCATTATTTTTATAATCATTGCTGTTATAGGCGGGATTTTTATTTTCTGGTATGTAAGCAATTTAAAGACGAAGATTTCAGAGGATGCCAGTTATAATCAGATATTCATAGCTAAAACTGATATTAAGAAAGATGAGGAAATTACTGGAGAATTAATAGAAGTGCAAAAAATACCAGGGAATATATTCAGTGAAAAATTTATTATGGATGAGGATAAAATTTTAGGCAAGAAGGCTGCAAGTGACATTTTAGAAGGTGAGATTATCAGAAAAGATAAGCTTGGAGGTGTAAATTCCAATAACTATTTTGGTCTCAGCTTCTCATCATATATTCCTTATGATTTAAGAGCAGTCAGCATTCCCGTAAACTTTTATGGAGATAAGTCATTGCTGGAAGAAGGAGATAGAGTTGATTTGATATCGACTTATTATGAACAAGAAAATAGCATTCTTTGTTCAGAAACAGTCCTGTCTGAAAAGGAAATAATATTAATCGGTAGCAATGTGGAAGAAAGTTATTCCAGTGGTGAAAATTATAGTGAAGATTTCCTGTTAGACTCAATTTTTATCGGCAGTCAGGTTAATTCCAATTACGGAAAGCTGCTTATTGTAACTTTTTATTTAAGTAAATCTGAAGCGGAAAAAGTATTTTTGGTGTTGGAGAGGGGAGTTTTAAATTTATCAATTTGTCCCAAAAAATAACTTATAAACCATCAGTTAAAAACTTATTTACGAAGTTTTTTATATTTTAATTTATTAATATAAATGAAAGGAGCAAAAAGATGAATAAAATAAATGGAGATGAATCGAAAATTGTATTATTTTCAGGAAGTAAAGGGGGTTGCGGCTGCAGCTTTATAACTTATTGTGTTTCAACTTATCTTGCCAGGGAAACCACAAAGAATATACTTCTACTGGATTTAAATATTGGAAAAAAGGACAGCAGGCTGGTTTTTAACCTGACGGATGATAGCTATAGAGATCTGGGGGATATTGAAGAAGTTATAAATGAACTGGATATTTCAATTTTAAGAAGACTTGTAATCAACTTTAAAAACAGTTTAAATTTAATATTGCCTCCCATAAAAATCGAAAAAAATAAAATTGTTTGCAAAGATTATTTAGAGAAATTTTTAGACGTGCTCAAAGAGCATTTTGATATTATCTGCATAGACTTTCCGAATTATCTACTTACCCAGAATAAAATGTGTTTAAAGGATTTTGTTGATAAAATTATTTTTATTTCTTTGCCTGATCTGATTTCAGTAAATAATTTAAATGTGCTTGCAAATAATATAATTTATGATGAATCTTCTTATGATTTTGATATATTGATAAATAAATTTAACACCAGGCCCGCCATTTCACCAGCAAGTCTAAATACTATCTTAAATTATCCCATAAATGCTTTTATTCCTTATGATAGGGATATTGAGTTTTTAATATTGAACAGGGGGCCTGATTCCATTTTTAATTATAATCTTAGAATTGTAAATAATATCTCCGCTTTTTCTAAAAAGATATATGAGGATCTAAGCAAATGAGCCCAACTTACGGCGATATTGACATATCAAATTATTTAAGCAAGAAAATATTAAAAAAGATTAAAGCAGTTGATCTCAGTAAGCTTTTACCTGAGGCAAGGCTAAAAAGAATTGATAAGTATTTAAGGGAAATAGTAGAAGACGAAAAAATTATAATCAGTCAAAAAGAAATTTGCAAACTGGTAAGAGAGATCTATGAAGATAGTTTTAGTTTCGGGCCGGTTAGCTTCCTTATAAATGATGACAGAATAACTGAGATTATGATAAACAATTTTGACGAAGTTTATATTGAAGAAGATGATGCTATCAGGAAAACGGAAATTATTTTTAGAGATAATAATCATATCAGAAACCTGGTTGATAAAATATTGAGTCCTCTGGGCTTAAGGGTGGATGAGAGTTCTCCAATGGTGGATGCAAGACTTAAGAATGGGTCAAGAATTAATGTGGTTTTAAACCCGATAACCATAAATGATGTGGTAGTTACTATAAGAAGATTTAAAAAAAACATTATGGATATAGAAAGTTTAAAAAAGGAAGGCACCATAAATAAAAAAGTTGCTGATTTTATTAAAATTTGTGTGAAAAGTAAATTGAATATAATAGTAAGTGGAGCTACTTCTACCGGTAAGACGACTTTTTTGAATATTATTTCTAATTTTATACAGCCGGATGAGAGAATTGTAACTATTGAAGAAACACTGGAATTAAATTTAAATTTACCCCATGTAATTAAACTTGAAAGCAGACCTCCAAATCTTGAGGGGAAGGGAGAGATAACCATCAGGGATCTGGTCAGAAATTCCCTGAGAATGAGGCCGGATAGAATTGTAGTAGGCGAGATCAGGGGAGCAGAAGCTGTGGATGTTCTCCAGGCTATGAATACAGGTCATAGCGGTTCTATGACTACAGTTCATTCTAATTCACCAAAAGATCTGGTAACAAGATTGGAGACAATGATACTGATGTCAGGGCTGAACTCAAATCCTTCCACTGCCAGGAGAATGATTGCATCTTCGATAGATATGATTATTCATTTAGGAAAACTAAAAAATGGCAGGAGGATTTTATTGAGGGTAAGTGAGTTGCTAAACAAAAATGAATTTATTGGAAACAACACGGTTTTAGGGGTAAAGGATATTTTTAAATATAGGGCAGAAGATGCCGGGATAAATGATAATGAGAATAATGAGAATAATGAGTCCTGCAGAGGTGATATTGTTTATACCGGCTACACGCCAACATTTATGGATAAAATAAAAAGCCGGGGACTTAATTTTAATTTTAAAAATGAAAATCTTGGATGAAATATTAATTTCTACTGTTTTAGTTCTGACAATAATATCCTTGCTTTATGGGTTGAAAAAAGCAGTTTCTGTATTTAGCTTAAAAACAAAAATCTCATATGAAAATAGGAATTACAGAGAGTCTAAAGTAATAAAATTTCTTATTAATATATATGGGGCTGGTAGAAGGATACTGTCAGTATTTATATTTATTGTTCTAATTCTGTTTTTTTATTTATTATCTAGAAATATTATTTTTAGTTTGTTTGTTAGTTTATGTTTGGAAATTTATATTCTGGATCTGCTAAACGGACTTGAAGAGAAAAGAAAGGAACTTATTCACAGTCAACTGATTGAATTTATAAGTAATATGACAGTGCTATTAAGAGCAGGGAAGACAGTGAGAAGTATATTTAAAGAATCTGCTAATTGGTTTAAAGATCCTCTCAGCACCCATTTGCTGGAAGTTGCAAATGAACTGGAGCTTAATTCTACTCTTGATGAAGCCCTGGATAGATTTTCTCAAAAATGCAGGAGCAGGGAAGCTAACCTCCTTGTAAGTTCTTTAAAGATTAATAACAGAATAGGAGGGGATTTGATATCTATACTTGATAATATAGCTGACAGTATGCGCCATAACCTGAAATTAAAGTCACAAATAAAGACAATGAGCCTGCAAAGCAGATATTCTGGGAATATTATCTCCATATTTCCTATTATAGTTCTGGTTTTATTATATATTTTTATGAATAAAACTGTAGTGGATTTTTTTTCTACCAGTCCTGGAGTTATTTTACTTTTTATAGGAGGAGTTCTGGAAATTGCAGGAGTGATAGTAATGAAGAAAATCACCAGTATCGGAAAGTGATCAGGTTTAAGACATGCTTATATATTTAATCGTATTTTCATATTACTTGTTTCTATGTTCAGGCATATTTTATCTTATTAAAATTAAAGGTCATTACCAGGCCGGAAAAATTAGAAATCATCCCAAAAGGAAAAAGATTGTTGGTAGATTTGTAAATAAAATGAATTCTATTTCTCATAAAATTGGAAGGCTCCTAATTGGGAAGTACTGGTTTGAAGTTAAAAAAGAAAATACAGAGCTTTTAAAGTTATTGGAATTTGAAAATAAAATATCTCTTACTCTGGAATCTCTTATAGGATACAAGGTAATTTTATTTGTTTTATTTATGATTGCAGGCGGTCTTGTTGGTAATAACCCCGTAAACTCAGGTATTTTAAGTATCACAGGAGGAGCGGCAGGCTATTTTATTCCGAATCTACTGCTGCGAAGTTTTAGGTATAGAAGACAAAAAGAAATAGATAAAGATTTACCCTATGTTATTGATCTATTGTCGGTAGCTACATTATCAGGGCAAAATATTTATAATGCCGTAAAAATTGTAATTGAGAAATATAAGGGAAGCATTTGCGCAGAGCTTTCAAATTTTATAAAAGATGTAGATATTGGAATAGGGAAGTTTGAAGCTTACAGAAATTTAATAGATAAAAGCAGTTCAGAGGATTTTAAAAGTTTTATTTTTCTTTTAATTCAGGCGGAAAGGTATGGTTCTTCAATAAATGAAATATTAAAACAGAAATCAAAACATATGAAGTTTGAGGCGTATCAGGATATCGAAAGAAAAACCAGGAGGATAACCATACTAACACTGTTCCCGCTGGTCTTTCTAATTCTGCCATCTTTTATAATACTGGTGGGAGGACCGCTTATGTTTTCAATAGGAGGAAATATCCTGCAGTTCTGATTTTTTTAGCCTTAATCTTAAATACCCCAGATATATTATGTGGGGTGTTTTTTTATGTGGGGGTGTTTGTTCAGGTGTAAGTAAAACTATATAAACTTAAGCAGCTAGTTCATGGATACCGTGACTATACCACTCTTCTACCTCCAACATCAACTACCCCATTAATTAATAAAATGTCTTAAAACACGGAATTTTTAAGTAAACTCAATAAAAATAAATTTATGTATTTACACATTTGATTAAATATGTTAAATTAGTAATATAGTTAAATAAGCATAAGCACAAATGCGTATATAATTTTAGAAAGGAGGTGGGCAGTCTTATATTTAATTCTAATTTTTACTGGAGGGGGTGAATAAAATAAAAATAAAAAAGAAAGGTGCTAGAATTAAATTCTGGTGCCAGAAAGGTCAATCTACTCTTGAGTATGCATTAGTTACAATAGTTGCAGTGGTAATAAGCACAATTTTAATTGCAGTTGGAAAGCCTTATATAGTAGATATTATTGCAAAGGTATTCGATAAGATAGCTTCTATGATTTAAAAAATCTTTGAAACGCGAGTTATTCAAGAGTTGCCGAGACCCCCCCGTCTGCTTGCAGCGGGGATGAATCGGTAAAAAATACGCTGGGGCACAGCGGAATTGACGCCTGTGGAGTTGAAGGGTTGTCTTCGACATTGAAGCAGGAAAAAGAATGCTTAGTAAACTAAGCAGAAGCCGCAGGGCTTGCTCTGTGGAGTGCCACTCACTGCAAATAGAAAAAATGGGAAACAGTTTTATTTTAAAAATTATGTCAGGAATAAATAAAGATAAAAAAACTTTAAGAATATTAACCAGTAGATCAAAAGGCCAGGCATCACTGGAATTTACTCTTATTATTCCTTTCCTGGTTTTAATAATTTTAACTGTTTCCCATTTTGGTTTACTGGTTTATCAGAAAAATATATTGGAACAGGCAGCCCGTGAGGGAGCAAGAGTAGTTGCCACTACCAATTCCAGCCAGGAAGCGTACAGATGCATAAGGGAAGTCTGTTCAAGCCTTGACCAGGATATGCTTGATATACAAATTACCCCGGGCAACAGTTCTTCCAGAAGAGTTGGAGATATGGTTGAAGTGGCTCTTTCTTATAAATGTAAAGGTATTGCCCGCTTACTGGAAATATTTATGAGGAGAGATATTTTAATAAAAGCCAAAAGCAATATGAGGATGGAATGTTACTAGGGAATTTAAAAGCGAAAAATAAAGGGAATATTTCTTTTTTAACGTTAGCTGTGGTAGTAATATTTACGGTTTTATTCTTGCTTATTTTTGATCTCTGCCGGATTTTTATAGCAAGAGAGGAAACAAAGAATGCTTCAGATGCTGCTTCACTGGCTGTTGCGCAAAATTTGTTATTTTTTGAGAATCTGAATTGTAATAAAATTGCCGAAGAGGTGGTCCGTAGAAATAACTGTATTCTTGTTGAATGCAGGTATGACTATGATGAGGTGCTGGTTACTGTGGAAAGGAAACTTGATTTTGTTCTGGTAGATAAATTTATTTCAAAATACTGCAGCGTCAGGTCAACCTCTAAAGCTAAAGTCGTATATCCATGGGACGGGCAATTTAATTACTGCAACAGGTATAAGTTCAGTTACTAAAATTCTTGAAGAAATTTTTTTACCAATAGTTTATAAAGATAAGTTTATAAAGATAGGAGGATTTATGAATTATGTAAACAACATGTACTTACTTGGAAATCTAACCCGCGATCCTGAAATAAAATATACCAATGAAGGAATAGCCATTACCGAGATGGGAATTGCTGTAAATAAGAAGTGGACTGATAAAAATGGAAGAGAGTCCGAGACGGTGGATTTTTTTAATGTCACCACCTGGAACAATCTTGCTGAAAATTGTGCTGCTGTATTGAAAAAAGGAGACCGGGTCCTGCTAAGCGGTCACCTTAATTTAAGGAGCTGGGAAAGCAAAGAAGGAAAGAAATACAATATTACCAATATCACTGCCGATGTGGTAGCAGCAAGCCTGGAATTTAACCAGATAAAAATTCTGGAGAAAGATGTAATAGAAACAGACGAAGGTGATAGTTTAAAAAAAGATAAGGCCAAATCAAAGACTGCGTAGGATTTTAAGACAGTAAGAGCTTAAGTTAGGATTAGCTTAAGTGATTTAAAGCTTAGAAAGCCTCTAATATATTAGAGGCTTTCTTTTATGGCTATAATTATTTCATATTAATTATAGTATAATTAATCAGATTATGTCTGGAAAGATAGAGGGGTATCGGAGAATGGGATTTAGAAAATCAGATTACGAAAGTTATGATTACAGCCAGTTCTGGGAAGATAATAAAAGACTATACGAAGATAGAGCTGAAAGACTGGCTTTAAGAAGACTGCTTGCCGGAGTTGATAGGGATAATAAGTTATTTTTTGATATCGGCTGCGGTTACGGCAGGCTGTTTAATGAATATAAAGATTTCGGGACTATAGTGCTGATTGACTATTCGATTAAGAATTTAAGGAATGCTAAAAACAAGATAGAAAACTTTTTAAAAAATGACCCGGAAAAACTTTCATCAATACATTTTGTAGCTGCTGACGCAGCTTCTCTTCCGGTAAAATCTAATTGTGCAGATGTAATACTTACTGTCAGGATGGTACATCATCTTGATAATCCTGAAAAGTATTTTACCGAAGTCGAAAGAATACTACAGGATCGGGGGCTTTATTTTCTGGAGTTTGCCAATAAAAGAAACCTTAAAAATATATTAAGGTTTACTACTGGCAGGATGGATACATCTCCATTTAATTTAATACCTTCTCAGGTAGGAGAGACCATACTGAATTTTCACCCGAAGCATATAGTGAACTTACTAAAAAGAAGGAACTTTACAGTAAAAAAAATAATAAGTGTATCTAACTTCAGGCTCAGTCTTTTAAAAAAATTTCCGGGTACAAAAACTCTTGTATTCCTTGAAAAAATTTATCAGAAATTATTTTCTTTTGCCCTTTTTGGACCAAGTGTTTTTTTAAAAAGTGTTTTAAGTGGACCGGAGCCTGAAGGTACTACCGGTAACAAGAAAATGGTTTTGGAAGATATCTTAATCTGCACCTCCTGCAGAAAGGATTCCCTTCTTTTTAATAAAAATAAAATTACGTGCAGAAATTGCGGCAGCATCTTCATAAATGAAAATGGGATCTATAATTTCAAAATAAAATAAGTGTTTAGCTATCCTCTCTATATTAATTGTTGTAGATTATCTGAGCAGGATTAGATGAGCAGTGGTGTAAAGTTTAAATATTCCTGCTTCGTTACAATAACGAAAAACTTGATAAAACAGCCATAATTCGTTACAATAACGAAAGATGGAAGGATGAAAAATGGGAGATTTTCAGAAACATTTTGAATTAGCAAAAGAGAAGTTTAAAGCAACAGTAACTGCCTATCACAACAAGCAGAGCACAGTGGTTGGTGATTTGGGCACAAAGGTCGTTGAACAGTTGATGGAGGCTGATGCTGCCAGGAATGGAGAGCATTTTGGCGACCACCAGAGCAGGCACGAATACTCAAATAAAAATTTTCCTGCTGAAATAAACAAGGCAATGCGTAAGGTATGGTTTGCCTATGGTGACCTGGGTTATGACGGGATTAATGGCAAAAGAGCCAAGGCAGTAATAGACAATCTCAAGATAATAATTGAGTTTTTTGAAAAAAGGTTTGAGGCAAAAATCTATGAAGAGAATACTTAAAAAGATAGCAAAAGAGCTTTCCAAAATTGAAGATGTAAAAGCTGTTATCCTTTATGGCAGTCTTGCCAGAGGAGAATTTACTTCAAGGTCAGACGTTGATTTGTTTATACTTACAACTGAAGATAAGACCCGGAAAGAGATACACGATAAAGTAATAGAGCTTGAGTCCGAAATAGGCAGAAATATCCAACCGACAATAAGAACTATAGCTGAATTGCAGAAAACAGATACGGGCTTGTTGCAGAATATCTTTCAGGAAGGAAAGATTCTTTACCTGAGAGAACCATCCGACATACCGTCTGCTATATTACTGCAGCAAAAACCTTATCTGATTTATTCTTTTCAGATAAGCAGCTTACCTCAGAAAGACAAGGCAAGATTCAACAGGCAGCTTTACGAACAGACAAGAAAAGGATACAAGTATAAAGGCTTATTACAGGAGATAGGCGGCCAGAAACTTTCTGCAGGCTGCGTAATGATTCCTTATGAGCAAAAGGAAAAGATTGAGAAATTTTTTAAGAAATTTAAAGTGAAGTTTGAACAGTTGAAGGTGTGGAAATAGAAGATTAAGCCGGAGAATTTGGAGAGCTTTATAAAAAAGAGGAGTAATATTGGGTGATGAAAATAACAGAAACTAGAGAAAAATTAGATTCAATTAGAGGAGAAATTATTTCATCTACTTCAAGAATTGACTTTATTCTGGGCTATAAGTTGAGAACTTATTTTTTCCCTAAAACTAACAATAAAGCAACAATTCTTTTTTGGAATGTTATTAATACGCCACTTTTAAATTTTGATAAAAAAATTAGTCTTTATGAGACAATATCATATTTTAAAAAATTAAAAGGTTACCCCAGGATTAAAAAATCTTTAAGGTTTGTCCAAAAGTTGAGAAATATAATGGCTCATTGGGAGTTAGATGAGAAGAAAAGTAACTTTAAAAATATTATTATGTTTACATTGGTCGGGAAATATAGAAAAATAACAATTAATGATAGTTTAGTTGAAGATTATAGAAAACACGTTAATTTTCTCCTAAAAGAATTTGGTTATAGTAGCTAAATTTTATTAAGGGAATTATAGAAAGAGAGTTTGGGAAAATTTATTAAGAACTGGAGTAACCTATAGAATAAAAAGAAGTAGTATTATGAATAAAATAAAAGAAAAAGATGAAGGATTAAAGTTACAAATTGGGAAAGAGCAGATTGTTCATATGAAAGTGGCTGCTCAAATCGTTCAGCATTTAAGTAAGGGCATTTATAGCAATCCTGCAAATTGCATTAAGGAGTTAATAAATAATTCTTTTGATGCTGATGCAAGTAAAGTCATTATAAGAGCCAAACCAGAATTTGACACTTTTTCGATAACAGATGATGGAGAAGGAATGAATTATACTGATTTTAACAATAAATTTTTATGGATCAGCAGGTCGGATAAAAGAGACAAAAGAGAGGAGACTAAGAGGTTTAAAAGGCCAATAATAGGGAAAATTGGGATTGGATTTATATCTGTTTCTGAAATTTGTGAAAAAATGATTGTTATCTCTTCAAAAAAAGGAGAGAAATTTAAGTTTCAGGCAGAAATAGATTTTGGAAAATTTAAAAAGACAATTCATAAGAAAGAAAATTTTTACGAATTGAGCGAAGTCAAGTTAACCAATCTAAAGGAAAAAGAAAATGCTTGTTATACTATAATTCTTTTGAGCGAGTTAACCAAAGATTTTAAAGAATTATTAGAAGATAAAGATATTCATGAAGCAGGAATTAAAATTGCTACTTTTGACGGTAAGAGATTTGAAAAAATTACTGAAGAAATCAAGAGGAGGCAGTTAGATTCTTCTAAAGATATAGGAGCATATTGGCAGTTGATGTTAGGTGTAGCAAATACAATACCCGTGCCTTATTTGAATGAAGGGCCAATAAAAGTAAAGAATGTAAATTGGTTTAAAAAAGAGCTCAAACTTGTTAATGATTTAAAAAATTCTATAGAAAAACTTCAGTTTTTAGTGGACTTTGATGGAGTAATAATTAAAAAACCAATCTTCTTACCAGTTGAAGAAGATATGTTTGAAAACAAAGAAAGTTACAACATTTATTCTTTCAAGGAAGAGTTTACTGATTTCTCTGATGGTTCTAAGCTAAAATTTAGAGGCTATATATACAATCAAGAGAGACAAATTTTACCTCCGCAATTAAGAGGTATCGTAATAAGGATTAAAAATACATCTATTGGTGGACCAGACCCAGATTTTTTGGGATATCCATATGCTGAGAAGCTATTTTTACCTTGGGTTTTTGGTGAAATATATATAGATGAAGGTTTAGAAGAGGCGATGAATATTAATAGAAGCACTTTTACTATAACTCATCCCCACTTCAGGAAATTAAAGAATTTTTTACATGCGAAACTTCATACTGAAGTTTTTCCAAGGTGTAGGACTAGATATGTAGAAAGAAAAGAAGATAGAGAAATTAGTGAAAAAAAGGTAAGAGAGAAAAACATAAAAGAACATTTAAAAGATGTTTTTAATAAAAGTTTTAAGATTAAATCCCTCGAAAAATCAGGAAAATTTCCTGTAGATATAGATACTAAGAAAAAAGAGGTGTTGATTTTTAAGGGGCATCCTGTATTTAAGAAAAAAAAGAAAAAAGAGAAAGATTTATTGGAAGAGATGCTCATTCTTTTTGAGACATCTTATCATAGTGCAGGAGGAGACTTGGATAAGATGAAACAATATTTTATTAACAGTCTAAATAAATTGACAAATCTTAAAAAATGAAATCCCATATCAGTTTTGAAGATGATAAAGTTTATAATACGCCAGAAAAATGGTTTATAAGAGAAAAGTGGCGGAATTTCGCCTTAAATAGAAAAAGTAAGAATAAAAGAAAATTTATTAGATTACTCACATTAACCTCTATCAAAGCTTATGATATTACTTTTTTATGTGAGAAGAGACTTATCCAAACTACAGAAACTGGCTATTCACCTGAAAGCATAGCTTTCTGTGAAAGAGACCCTGAAAGATTTACAAGAGTCCACAATACTCTTCCCGGTGCAAGGGCGTATCAAGGAACCTTTGAAGAATTTGTTGGTGCAGGAGATATCGGGTTTACTAACCGTGCCAGAAAATGGTTTCCTTTTGATGTTGTAAACCTAGATTTTTCAGGTCCTATGTTTAGACATGAGGGAAGAAATACTTCTAAAGTTATGGATGCAATATTGAAGATGTTTCTAATTCAGGATTTTATGAAACAATCATTTACTTTATTTTTGTCTTTACCTGCTGTTAAAGGATGGGATGACGATGCTGGTAAAAAACAACTCTCCGACTGTCTTAATGTCAACTTAACGAGCAAAGAAACAACAAAATTTAAAGAAGTTTTCGAACAGAAATACCCTTTAAAGAAAATCAATCGGTATTATGAATTTTTATTGGTTATAGTCCCTAAGCTTATGATAAAGTATGGTCAAACTAAAAATTTTGATGTTAATTGTTTAGGAAGGTATACTTACATTGGCGAGAGTGCTAAAACAAAGATGGTGAGTTTTATGTTTGATTGCGAGTACAGAGGTTTATCCAATGGATACGGTGGAGAGAATCCCTCTAGTGTGTTGTCAAAAGTTTATCCAGATAGAGTATTAAAAATAATAGAGCAAGATTATGTTGATATTAATCAAATGTTTGAAAAAAATCCAGATATAAAAGAACAATATGTTGCTTGTAAAAAGAAATATGGTTAATAAATTAAAATGGCCAAAAAAATGAGAGTGCTTTTAGTAGAACCTAATTTTCCGATACCCCCTAAAAGCAAAAACCATAGAGACTTTTTGCCAATAGGGTTACTGAAACTAGCGAGTTACCATAGAAAAAGAGGCGATGAAATTGAGTTGGTTAGGGGAAATCAGTATTTTCCAGAGTTTTATCCTAACCAAATCAAGATAACCTCTCTTTTTACCTATTGGGCTGATTATGTTTGGGAGAGTGTAAGATTCTATAAAGAAAGTTATCCTAAAGCCAAGGTTATAATTGGTGGTATATATGCCTCTTTAATGCCTGAACACTGTAAAAAATCTGGGTGTGATGAGGTCTTTATAGGCGTTGATAAAGAAGCTGAGAGGTGTAAGCCTGCATATGATTTAGTGGATGTGGACTATCAAATAGTTCACACTTCTAGAGGATGTGTAAGAAGATGCAAGTTCTGCGGCACTTGGAAAATTGAACCTGAATTTACTTACAAGGAAAGCATAAAGGAAGAGGTTTGCAGTAATAGAATAATATTTTACGATAATAACCTATTAGCTAATCCATTTATTAAAGATATTCTGAAAGAGTTAATGAATGCCAAGCATAACGGTAGAGTTGTTTATTCAGAAAGCCAATGTGGGATAGATGGAAGGCTGCTTACGCCAGAACTGGCAAAATTGTTAAAAAAAGCCAGATTTCTCAATCCAAGAATTGCTTGGGACCATGGGTATAATCAGTGTAAGATGATTAAGAAGCAAATTGATATGCTTGTTGGTGCTGGTTATCCTGCTAAAGATATTTATGTTTTTATGATTTACAACTACGAACCTGATTATTATGAAATGTTGAAGAAACTTAAGCAATGTAAAAGATGGAGTGTTCAAATTGCCGACTGCAGATATCGTCCTCTAAATCAAACCTTTGATAATTATAATCCCAGGGGAAGGCAGACAAATAAAGATTATTATATTCATCCTAGATGGACAGATAGACAGATAAAATTATTTAGGAGGAAAGTAAGGCAACAAAATATTATGATAAGGCACGGTTTTGATTTCTATAGCAAGGAGTTAGAGAGATTGGGGGCAAAAAAGGAAAAAGAAAAGCTTCTAACTAAAGATGTTGGTAATCGTATTGCGAATTATGTGTAAATCAGTATAGAGAACTTATTAAATTTTGAGGAGATTAGTTAATATATGTTAGATATTAAAACTCTTGAAACATGGTTGTGGAATGCTGCCTGCAGTATTCGGGGGGCTGTGGATGCGCCGAAATTCAAGGATTACATTCTGCCTTTGGTTTTTGTGAAAAGACTCTCTGATGTTTTTGAGGATGAGATTAAAAGGCTTTCTGAGGAATTTGGTGATGGAAAAACTGCATTGGAGATTGTTTCAAAAGATCACGGTCTGGTGAGATTTTTTATTCCAAAACAGGCAGCCTGGCAACAAATAAGAAAGCAGACAACCAAAATCGGTGAAAAGCTTACTGACGCAATTCGTGCGATAGCAAAAGAAAACCCAAAATTACAGGGGGTAATTGACATAGTTGATTTTAATGCTACTGTAAGCGGACAGAGAATAATAGATGATGGTAAGTTAAGTAATATGATAGAGATTATCAGCAGGCACAGGCTTGGTTTAAAGGATGCTGAACCTGACATTCTTGGAAGGGCATACGAGTATTTAATTAGAAAATTTGCAGAAGGACAAGGGCAGAGCGCAGGAGAGTTTTATACTCCGAAAGAGGTTGGGTGGATAATGGCTTATATATTAAATCCTGAACAGGGGCAAGAAGTTTATGATCCAGCCTGTGGTTCAGGAGGATTACTTGTTAAATCCCAGCTTGCCCTTAAGGAAAAAGAGAAGAAGATTTCAAAACCCTTACGACTTTATGGTCAGGAACAGAATCACATTACTTATGCAATGGCAAAGATGAATATGATTATTCACGATATGGAAGGTGACATTGCAATAGGAGATACACTACGTAACCCGAAATTCCTCAAAGGAAGTGCATTAAAAACGTTTGATTTGGTTGTAGCCAATCCAATGTGGAATCAGGACGGTTATGATGCGGAATTTTATGAAAGTGATACGTTTAACCGGTTCGAACGTGGATATCCACCTGCAAGTTCTGCTGACTGGGGCTGGGCTCAACTTATGTTTGCTTCATTAAACAAAAGCGGCAAAGCTGCAATAGTTCTGGATACTGGCTCTGTTTCAAGAGGTTCAGGAAACAAGGGGAGCAATAGAGAAAAAGAAATCCGTAAGGCATTTGTAGATAATGATTGGATAGAGACAGTGTTGCTTTTACCCGAAAATCTCTTTTACAACACGACTGCACCTGGCATTATATTAGTACTGAACAAAGACAAACCAAAGGAAAGAAAAAACAGAATTATGCTGATAAATGCCTCTCTTGAATTTGAGAAAGGCAGACCGAAGAATTTTATTCCTGATGACAAGATAAAGAAAATTTCAAAGGCATTCCACGACTGGAGAAGCATAGACAAACTTACAAAAATAATCACTAATGAAGAAGCCGAAAAGAACGATTATAACTTGAGCCCGTCAAGGTATGTTGGTAATGACGAGGAAGAAGAATATCGGGATGTTGATGAGATACTTGTTGAATTGGCAGAGCTCGAAGAAGAAAGAGAAAAGACAGACAAGGAACTTAACGAAATAATGAGAAAAATCACACAAAAAGGATTCTTGAAACAAGAATGGAAACCAAAGCAGTAATAGAAAACGGATTTAAAAAAACTGGAATTGGGTTGATTCCTAAAGATTGGGAAGCCGTTAATATTGATAGATATGTTAGGTTTGAAAGAGGAACTGAACCGGGAAGTGCAAATTACAACAAAGAAGAAAAAGGAACAAGATTTTTACGGATTGTAGATATGTCTGGTAGTAGAGATGACCGCATATACACAACCTCGGATAATATAAAAACTTGCAAAGGAAAAGATGTTTTGATTACTTTTGATGGTAGTCCGGGTGTTGTAAGGAGAGGATTAGCTGGGGCATATTCTTCAGGTATAAGAAAGATTTTGATTACTAGTAATAATCTTGCTCTTGATTATATTTATTATGTGTTGCAAACACGGTTTGTCCAAGAAACAATCAAGAAATATACTACGGGTGTTACTATTAAGCACTCAAGTAAAGTAATACCTCATATAAAGATTCCACTCCCTTTACCTGCAGAACAGCAAAAAATTGCCTCTATTCTCTCAAAAATCCAGCAGGCTATTGAACAGCAGGATAGAATAATTGAAACAACAAAGGAACTTAAAAAATCGGTTATGAATAAACTTTTTAGAGAAGGATTGCATGGTGAAGAGCAAAAGGAAACAGAGATTGGATTGATGCCAAAAAGCTGGGGGGTTGTAAAATTGGGCGAATTTAAAGAGCTAATTACTAAAGGCTCTTCCCCAAGATGGCAAGGATTCAACTACTGCGACCGTGGGATAATCTTTGTTAGAAGTCAGAATGTCGGTTTTGGTGAATTGCTATTAAATGATACAGTATATCTACCTATAAAATTTAATGAAAAAGAAAAAAGGTCAATTATTAAAGCTAATGATATTTTGATAAATCTTGTTGGAGCTTCGATTGGGCGGGCTGCTGTTGCAACTTCCAATATTGAAGGAGGAAACCTTAATCAAGCAGTTGCGATTGTAAGATTAAAACCAAGCTATTTTGTACCTCAGTTTCTAATGTATTATTTGCTTACCGATAATGGTCAGCGTCAAATCCACCTCAATAAAAAAGAAATCGCCAGAGCAAATATAAGTTTACAAGATGTTAACAATTTTATAGTGCCTAAACCAGAAGGTTCAGAACAAGTTGAGATAGTTAATTTTTTGTCGTCCTTGGATAAAAAACTCTCTCAAGCAGACGCCCGAAAGCAAGCCCTTCAAGCCCTGTTCAGAACCATGCTCAATCAGCTCATGACAGGTAGGATAAGGGTCAAAGATTTGGATATAGAGGTGCAGAACAATGACTGAAAGAAAAATCGTTCAGGAACCATTAATCCGGTATGCCACTCAGATAGGCTGGACTTATCTTGATAGGGATGAGGCTATTGTTTTGAGAAGTGGTGAGGCAGGATTATTTTTTTACAATATCCTTAAAGAACAGTTAATCAATCTGAACAAGGGCATAATCAATAACGAAAAAGCGAATGAAATCATAAAACGGCTGGAAAATGTAAAGAACTCAATAGAAGGTAATCAGGAAATTTTGCAATATCTTAAAGGTAAGAAATCTATTTACTATGAGAAGGATAAACGTGAGCTAAATATAAGATTTATTGATTTTGGAAATATCAACAATAACCAGTTTCATGTAACGGATGAATGGCAATACACCAATGGCAAATTTACCAATAGAGGAGACGTTATATTCCTGATAAATGGCATTCCCATAATAATTGCAGAGACAAAAAATGCCAACAAGCGGGAAGGAATTGAGGAAGGAATTGCCCAGATACGGCGTTATCATAGAGAAACCCCTGAACTGATGATTACAAATCAGATATTTGATGTTACCCATTTACTTGATTTTTATTACGGAGTAACCTGGAATCTTGACAGAAAAGGACTTTTTAACTGGAAGGATGTTGAAAAAAGAAATTTTGAGAAGAAGGTCAAGACTTTCTTCGATAAGGATCGTATATCGCAGCTTATAAAGGATTATATTATCTTCTTCCGGAAAAATGACGTATTATCCAAAATAATTATGCGTCAGCACCAAACAAGAGCAGTTGAGAAAATAGTTGACAGGGCTCTGGAGAAGGAAAAGAAGACAGGGCTTATATGGCATGCACAGGGAGCTGGAAAGACATTTACAATGATTGTGGCAGCAGAGAAGATTTTAGAACAGCCGGAATTTGAAAAGCCGACAGTTATTATGCTTGTTGACAGAAATGAGCTGGAAAGTCAGCTCTTCAGAAATCTTGATGCCTATGGTTTTGAAGAAGGTAAAAGCATGAGGATTGCAAATTCCAAAAAAGGATTAAGAGACCTTCTTTCCTCGGATTACAGGGGGCTTATAGTTTCAATGATTCACAAATTTGAAGGCATGCCAAAAGACATCAATATAAGAGACAATATTTTTGTGCTTGTTGATGAGGCACATAGAACCACAGGCGGACATTTAGGGAATTTTCTTATGTCAGCTCTTCCGAATGCTACCTATTTTGGTTTTACCGGGACGCCAATTGACAAAATACTTTACGGCAAGGGTACTTTTAAGATATTCGGCAAAGAGGATGATAAAGGCTACCTGGATAAGTATTCCATTGCTGAATCAATCGAAGACGGGACAACAGTTCCTTTACACTATACACTTGCCCCGAGCGAGATAAGAGTGCCTAAAGAAATGCTTGAAAAGGAATTTTTCTCATTGATGGAGAAAGAGGGTGTAAGCGATATTGAGGAATTAAACAAGTTACTTGAGAAGGCAGTCAGCCTGAAAAATTTTCTGAAATCAAAAGACCGTGTTAAAAATGTTGCTGAATTTGTGGCCAGACATTACAAGGAAAACGTTGAACCTATGGGCTATAAGGCATTTCTTGTTGGGGTAGACAGGGAAGCGTGTGCTTTGTACAAAAAAGAACTGGATAAGCATCTTCCTTCTGAATATTCAATAGTTGTTTATAGTCAGGCTCAAATTGACGGGCCATTCTTAAAAGAGCATTATTTAAGTGAGTATAAAGAGCGGGAATTAAAGGGCAAGATTTTCCCAAACAAGACAAAGATGCCAAAGATACTGATAGTTACTGATAAATTGCTGACAGGCTATGATGCTCCTATTCTTTATTGCATATATCTGGATAAGCCTATGAAAGACCATACTCTTCTACAGGCAATTGCCAGGGTAAACAGACCTTATGAGGATGAGGATGGTTTAAAAAAGCCTGCAGGATTTGTTCTTGATTTTGTCGGTATATTCGAACGACTTGAAAAGGCATTGGCTTTTGATTCAGATGTTGTGGCAAGTGTCATCAAGAATATAGACATTTTAAAGTCAACGTTTGAGAGCCTGATGAAAGATAAAGCCAGGTCCTACCTTGAGTTGATAGGACGTAGATTTGATGATAAAACAGTTGAAAGAGGGATTGAATATTTCAGTGATAAAGATAAGAGAGAAGATTTCTACAGGTTCTTTAAGCAGATTGAAATGCTTTATGAGATTATTTCACCGGATAAATTTTTAAGGGATTATATAAATGATTACTGTAAGATTTCTTATCTTTACAGCATTATCAGAAATGCCTTTGCCAGAAGGGTTCTTCTGGATAAAGAGTTGATGCGCAAGACCTCTGATTTGGTTAAGAAGCATGTCTATACAACGGATATTTCTTCCACGCTTCAGATTTATGAGATAAAAGAAGACACTCTAAAAGCCTTAAAGAAAAGCGATAAGTCTGATAACGTTAAAGTAATCAATTTAAGAAAAAGCATTTTTAAGTTCATTGATGATAATCAGGATACCCAGCCATATTTGATTCCCATTGGCGAAAAGGTACAGACCGTTATTGAACTGTATGATGACAGACGTGTTACAACACTTGAGGCTTTGGAAAGACTGGAAGAAATTATCAGAGAGATTAATCAGGCACGCAGGGAGCAGGCTGAAAAGAATTTTGATGTTAATACTTTCACGATTTTCTGGTTGTTTAAAAAGAGCGGAATTCCAAAGCCGGATACATTGGCAGTAAAGATTAATGGTATATTTGAGACTTATCCCAACTGGAGATTAAACAGCGAGGAGAAGAGAGAGCTGACCACACAGTTGTATAAGATACTACTTAAAGAAACAAGTAAAACAAAAACCATTGAGATTGTTGAAAAGATTTTGAAACTGGAAAGAAAATAATATGCCAACGCTTTTAGGTAAAAATAGAGAATGTCTGATCCAATCAGATGAGGCAGAGAAGTTTAAATCCAATGTTTCTGAATGGGCAGAGAAACTGGATGTTGAGACGAAAGAGATACATTTGCGTTCTATGAAAAACAAGTGGGCATCATTATCGCGGAATGGAAGATTAACATTTAATACGGAACTTCTTGAAATGGAAAGGGAATTTTGTGATTACGTAATTGTTCACGAACTGCTGCATATGAAAGTTCCTAATCATGGCAAGTTATTCAAGAGTCTGATGCTTGCTTTCTTGCCGGATTGGGAGAGATACAGTGAAAGGCTGAAGGTAGATAGGTGAGTAAAGCTTTAAAACCAGATTATATTGGGCATCGCAAGAGAATAAAGGCAAAGTACAAAAGCGGTGGAATAAAAGGGTGGCTTGATTACGAGGTGTTGGAATTTGCTTTATCCTTTACCATTCTCAGAAAAGACACCAAGCCTATTGCAAAGCAGTTGTTGTCTAAATTCAAGACAATCAATGGTGTGTTGGATGCTGACAGAAAAGAGCTGGGAAAAGTTTGTGGCATTTCCGAACATACGGCACTGTTTCTCAATTTTTTAAAAGACATTTCAGTAATTTATCTTGAGAAAGGACTTTACAAAAAAGATTTAGTTTCCTCACCAGATGTTGTCTATGATTATTTTAAAGCTTCTTTGAAAGGAGTAGCTGATGAGGAGTTTAAAGTTATGTTCTTAAACAGCAGTAACCGTTTACTGGCAATTGAAACTATGCAGAAAGGAACAGTTAATAAATCAGTAGTATATCCCAGAAAAATTGTTGAACGGGCATTACACAATCATTCAACAGGTGTTATTATTGCACATAATCATCCAGGAGAATCTTTAAAGCCATCAGAAGACGATTGCAGGATAACAAAAGCCATAAAAAACGCCCTTAATACAGTGGATATTGTTTTATTGGACCATATTATAATTGGGGGAAATGGTTATTACAGTTTTAAAGAAAGTGGTGTTGAGGTATAAATTTTGAAAAAGTAAAAAACACGGTAAAAAACGCGAAAAAACACAATGCAGATTATTGTAAAAGGTTGAGTATACTGTTACAATTATGATACAAAGTTTTATTTCAATCTTTGATAATATTTTTATAAAAAATTTATCGGGAATAGGTTTTACAGATGGCGGAGAAAATATATTCTGAAGGTGTTATTTTAAGATTATCTCAATATCTAAAATATATAGTGCAGTTAAAGGAGCTGGGTAAAAGAACTGCAACCTCCGGGGATATAAGTAGTAATACGGGGGTTAATAGTGCAGAGGTGAGAAGAGATTTAATATATTTTGGAATAAAAGGCAAAAGAGGTGTTGGGTTTAATATCGATGGCCTCATTAATTCATTTAATAAGATTTTAGGCTATGATAGGTCTGTCCGCATTGCTTTAATTGGCGCAGGTAATTTAGGTAAGGCGATTTTAAAATATAAGATGCTGGATAGATTTGGCTTCAGGATAGAAAATGTATTTGATAATAACCCGGAAAAAATAGGTAAGCTTATATCAGGGTATGAAGTGCTGGATATAGGCCAGGTCAAGAATATATTTAAAAAAAAGAATATAGAAATATCGATACTGGCTGTTCCCCCCGGTTCTGCGCAAAAAGTTACTGATATTTTAGTTGAAGCTGGTGTTAAAGTAATAATAAATTATACTTCAGTTCCTATTAAGACTCCTCCAAATGTAAGAATTGAGACAACGGATCCTATTGAAAAATTACTACACACTCTGTATTATTTATCCCATACCGGATATGCAGAATATAAATAATTTCCTGGATAAAGAGAATAAGTAAGATATGAATAAAGCCAGAGGTTGTTTTATTACCATACTGATTATTTTTATACTGGTCGTATTTGTATTCCTGTTCGTCTATCTTATGGATTCAGATGCCGATGGAAATGGTAAAGATATATTAATCCTGGGAATAGACGAAAGAGAAGGGAGAAATGACTTTAAGGGTAGAACTGATACTATTATTATTTATCATATCAGCAGCTGGGGAAAGAAAGATAGCCTTATTTCCATTCCCCGGGATACAAGGGTCCAGCTGGAGGGATATGGGTGGAATAAGATCAATGCCGCATATGTATACGGCGGCGAAGAAATGATCAAGCAGGAAATATATGAGCTGACCGGTATTGAAATTGACAGGGTGATGATTATAAACTTCAATGGATTTAAGAGAATTATTGATATACTCGGAGGGATTGAGATCGTAGTAGAAGAACCTCTCCACGACGAGTTATCCGGGGCGGATTTTGATCCCGGGACTTATACAATGAGTGGTGAGCAAGCCTTATCATTTGCAAGATGCAGGGCAACTGCAAGAGCTGATATTGATAGAATAGACAGGCAGCAGTATCTACTGAATGAAATTATAAGGCAGAAATTTAATTTTTCCATGATTACAAAAATGCCGCAGATTATTAAAGTCCTGAGTAGTGAAACCAGATCAGATTTTACGATATGGGATTTTTGTTCTACAGGATTTGTGTTATTATTTTCAAGTAAGGATATAAACCGTATTATGATACCCACAAAATCAGCCATGATAGACGATGTAAGCTATCAGATTGCGGATGAAGATGAAGTAAAGGAATTTTTAAGTGGTTATCTAAAATAAAAGCCTGCTGTAACAGTATCCGGGTATATGGTTTTAAAAATAAATCGGGGATAATAAAATATCTATATTTGCAAAATAAAAATGATATACAAAATTACCAGGGGTGATGGCAGTGGCTGGTGATATGAGTTTAAGCATAGCGAATATTTCGTCTCTTACAAGTAAAGTTGATTTTTTATTACAGGTTTCAAAAAAATCCAGGAAACTAGATTATTTTATAAAAAGAAATATACCTGCCAGTGAAAAAAGCTGGTTAAGTGATCTAAAAAGCTGGAAGCTTAATAGAAAGTGGCTTTTAAAAGTCTCAGATATCTGTCTTAAGGATTACGATCAGGTCTTTTTTGATTGTGGTGAGGAACTCCTGGATTTGAATGATTCAAAAAATTATCAAACTTTTAGAGAAAAAATACTTGAAGAATTTATGTAACTATATTACTTATTTGGATGGTTATATAGATTGAGAAATATGCAGTGTAATTCATATTAATATTTTTTATTTTAGGAGTGGTTATGATTCCCAGATATACTACGAGAGAGATGGGCAGGGTATGGGATGATGAAAATAAATTCAGTAAGTGGCTTGAGGTTGAAAAAGCAGTAGCCACAGCGCAGGCAGGTCTTGGTATTATTCCGAAAAAAGCTGCAGATGATATAAATAAGAAAGCTAACTTCGAAATTTCAAAAATAGATGAGATTGAGGCTGAGACACATCATGATGTCATTGCTTTCCTGACCAATGTATCTTCTTACATTGGAGATTCTTCTAAATATCTCCATTATGGGCTGACCTCATCAGATGTCGGGGACAGCGCTCTTTCACTGCAGATGCTTGAAGCAACAGATATAATTGAAAAGAAAATAAAAAAGATTCTAAATATTTTAAAATCCAAATCTAAAAAGTATAACCATACAGTTATGGTGGGCAGGACCCACGGGGTCCATGCGGAACCAACCACTCTAGGGCTTAAGTTTTGCATGTATGCTTTTGAGATGGCAAGAAATCTTGAAAGGATGGGGCAGGCAAGGGAAAATATTAGATATGGAAAAATATCCGGCGCTGTCGGTACTTATGCCAACACATCCCCTGAAATCGAGAAAAAAGTCTGTGATATCCTGGGTTTAAAACCATCCCCTGTATCCACCCAGATTCTTCAAAGAGACAGGCATGCGCAGTTAATTTCAGCTCTGGCAATTTGTGGAGCCACTCTGGAAAAAATAGCTCTTGAAGTCAGGAACTTACAGAGAACAGATGTTAAGGAAGTTGAAGAACCTTTCGCCAGCGGACAAAAAGGTTCTTCTGCTATGCCCCATAAGAAAAACCCTATTATCTGTGAAAGAATATGCGGGCTGGCGAGGATTTTAAGATCGTATACAATAACTGCTATGGAAAATATTGCATTATGGCATGAAAGAGATATATCACATTCTTCAGCGGAAAGAATAATAATCCCCGACAGTTTTATCTTACTTGATTATATGCTGGGAAAAGCAATATTTGTGGTTGAAGGCTTGAATATAATTGAATCAAATATGAAAAGAAATCTAATGAAATACGGGGGAATTATTTTCTCGCAGAGGGTGCTGCTGGAACTTATAAAGAAAGGGATGAGTAGAGAAGATGCTTATGTTCTTGTCCAGAAAGCAGCTCTTAAGGCATGGAACAATGAAGGTAATTTTAAAGAAAACCTGATGAAAGAAGAAAAAGTGCTGTCTTTTTTAAGCAGGATTGAATTAGAGGAACTATTTGACCTTAAATATCATTTAAGATACGTAGATGAAATTATTGATAGGTTAGAATATATTTAAGGATAAAAAGTGTGTACTGATTCAGAATCAGTTTGTATTTTTAAGTTGCAGTAAAGTTAAGGGAATGAAGGGATAATGCAGCTGTTTTACCGGCGTATCGATAAGAATCTTGAATATTGTTACTACATTGAGACTTCCAGGCCACTTACAAAATCAGAATTAGGGATACTCAGCTGGCTTCTTGCAGAAACATTCGAAAAAGAAAATTTTGGAGAGAAATCATTTCTTGATAATGGCAAGCAAGGCATAATCGAAATTGGTCCCCGATTGAATTTTGAGACAGCACTTTCGACAAATGCTGTTGCCATCTGCCACGCATGTGGACTAGCCAAGGTCACCCGTATTGAACTCTCAAGACGGTGTGCCCTGCCTGCGGAAACTGACCGGTCACAATTTACCACTGCGCATTGCGACCGGATGACAGAGTGTGTCTATCCAGGACCACTGGAAACATTTGAAGTTGGAATTGTGCCGGAGAAAGTATATAGATTATCGTTGATAGAAGAAGGTATTGAAGAACTTAAGGAATTTAACCGTAAAATAGGCCTTGGAATGGACCAGTGGGATATCAAGTTCTACTATGACCTGTTTGTAAATAAGATAGGAAGAAACCCCACCAATGTGGAATGTTTTCAACTTGGCCAGGCTAACAGCGAACATTCGCGTCACTGGTTTTTTAAGGGTAAACTTTTAATTGATGGTAAGGAAATTTCTGAAACCCTGCTTAAGATAATAAAATCGCCGCTAATTGCCAATCCTTCTAACAGCATAATTGCGTTTAAGGATAACTCAAGTGGTATTACCGGGTATAGAGTCTGGACCATCATACCAGAATATCCGGGGATCTGTTCCCCGTTTTACAGGGGGCAGTTTACCTATCATCTTATATTTACTGCTGAGACTCATAACTTTCCGAGTGGTGTAGCGCCATTTCCAGGAGCTGAAACCGGGACCGGAGGAAGGATACGGGATATTCAGGCAACTGGAAGAGGGGGTCTGGTTATTGCCGGTACAGCAGGATACTGCACCGGTAATTTAAACATTCCTGGATATATGATCCCTGGAGAGGATGGTAAATTTCTCTATCCTTCGAATCTCGCTTCTTCGCTGAAGATTATGATCGGGGAAAGCGATGGCGCGTCAGATTACGGAAATAAATTTGGTGAGCCTGTAATCCAGGGTTTTACCAGAACATTTGGATTAAGACTCCCTGGTGGAGAGCGGCGTGAGTGGGTAAAGCCGATTATGTTTACTGGTGGTATCGGCCAGATCGACCACCGTCATATAAAGAAAGAAATAGCAGAGCCGGGTATGAAAATTGTGCAGGTTGGAGGCCCTGCTTACCGCATTGGTGTGGGTGGTGGTTCTGCTTCCAGTATGGTTCAGGGAGAAAATATAGAAGAACTTGATTTTAATGCTGTGCAGCGTGGGAATGCCCAGATGGAACAGAAGATGAATCGGGTAATAAGGGCATGTATTGAAATGGGAGAGAGGAATCCTATTATGAGTATCCATGACCAGGGTGCTGGCGGACCCTGCAATGTTCTAACTGAACTTGTTGAACCAGCAGGTGGTAGAATTGAAATTCGTAATATACAGGTTGGCGATAAGACTATGTCAGTACTTGAGATATGGGGCGCGGAATACCAGGAGAGGAATGCTTTTCTCATTAAGGGGGAGCATTTAAAAGGGTTTCAGGCTATATGCAAAAGAGAGAAAGTTAATTGCGAAGTCTTAGGAGAAATCACTGGTGATGGACAAATCGTAGTTCATGATAGCTGGGATAATTCCAATCCAGTTAATCTTAATCTTAGTAAAATCTTGAGTAATATTCCTCAAAAAACCTTTAATCTGGAAAGTATTTCTGGGAAGTTAAAGCCACTTGAGCTGCCCGGTGATCTTTCAGTTGAAAAGGTCTTAGAGCTTATATTCAGGTTGCCGTCAGTGGGATCCAAAGGATTTCTGGTAAGAAAGGTTGACCGGAGTGTAACCGGACTTATTGCGCGGCAGCAGTGCTGTGGTCCATTACAGCTCCCTGTTTCCAATGTGGCAGTGGTGGCGCAGAGTCATTTTGGACTCACTGGTGCTGCAATTGCTATTGGAGAACAGCCGGTTAAAGTTCTTATTAATCCCCGGGCAGGTGCAAGAATGGCATTAGGAGAAGCATTAACTAATATTGTCTGGGCACTTATAAGCGACCTTACACATATAAAGTGTTCGGTTAATTGGATGTGGGCTGCAAAGCTTCCTGGTGGTGGCGCTGCTCTCTATGACGCAGCAGTCTCTCTAGGTGAATTGATGACAGAAATTGGTATTGCTGCTGATGGTGGTAAAGACAGCCTTTCTATGGCAGCGCAGGTAGGAGATGAAATTGTAAAAGCTCCTGGACAGGTGGTTATCTCTGCTTATAGTTCAATGCAGGACATCACTAAAGTAGTAACCCCTGACATCAAGCGGCCTGGCGAAAGCAAGCTGATGTTTATTGATATTGCTCCGGGTAAAAACCGTCTTGGTGGCTCAGCACTGGCTCAGGTATTGGAGCAAATCGGTGATGAATCTCCGGATATCGAAAGTCCTATTCTTCTGGTAGAGGCTTTTAAAGCAATCCAGAAGATGATAGGAGAAAATTTAATTCTTGCCGGTCATGATAGAAGTGACGGTGGGCTTATAACCACCTTAGTTGAAATGGCACTGGCAGGAAACTGTGGAATAGTAATTAAACTCCCCGAAAAAATGGAAGTAACTGGCCAGCTATTTTCTGAGGAGCTGGGATTGGTTCTGGAATACCTGCCAGAGCGTGAGGCAGCGATTATTGATATTTTAGATAAATCCATTATCCCCTTCATGATTTTAGGCAGCACCCAGAAAAAACGGCAGGCGGTTATTTACCAGGGCGATGAAGTTAAAATGAATGTTGATATACCAACTCTTCTAGCCTGGTGGGAGTCGACAAGTGACGAGCTTGAGCGGCACCAGATGAACGAGGAGATGGCAGAGAGACAAAAGAAGGCTCACGACCGGAATGGTCCTTCGTATCACCTATCCTTCCAACCGGAGGATACCTCGCCAGAACTGTTAAAGAGACCGGAAAAACCCAGGGTAGCAATTATCCGTGAAGAGGGCAGTAATGGTGATAGGGAGATGATCTCTGCATTCTTTAGAGCTGGATTTGAACCCTGGGATGTCACTATGACTGACTTACTTAAGTATGATATTACTCTTGAGAAGTTTAGAGGCGCAGTATTTGTGGGAGGATTTTCTTATGCTGACGTTCTGGACAGCGCCAAAGGATGGTCTGGTATTATCAGATTCAGTCCGAAGTTGCGGGAGATGTTTGATGTTTTCTACAGGCGGGCAGATACTTTCTCATTAGGTGTTTGTAACGGCTGCCAGCTTATGACTCTTCTTGGCTGGGTACCCTGGAAGGGAATTCCTGAGACTGGACAACCGAGATTTATCCGCAATCCCTCAGGGCGATTTGAGTCCCGATGGGTAACTGTAAAGATTTTAAAAAGTCCTTCTATTATGCTCAAGGGTATGGAGGATTCAATTCTTGGTATATGGGTGGCGCACAGAGAGGGTTATCTACACTGTCCGGATCCCCAAATCCTGTCCGATGTGTCTGATAGAGGCCTTGCGCCTGTACTTTATGTGGATGATAGAGGAATACCTACAGAGAGGTACCCATTTAATCCAAATAGTTCTCCGTCCGGGTTTACTGCTTTGTGCTCGCCGGATGGAAGGCATCTTGCTATGATGCCTCATCCTGAGAGGGCATTTCTACTCTGGCAGTGGCCGTGGATGCCAGAAAGCTGGAAATCTAATTTGAAGGTTTCTCCATGGTTAAAGATGTTCCAGAACGCCAGGAAGTGGTGTGAGAAAAACAACTAAATTTTCTCAAATTCCTTCTCAAATTCCTTTATTTATTTTAATATTTTATTTGTTATAATAACTTTGTTTGTTTCATGAGGTAAAAGTAAGCCGGGTTATTGTATGGCGATGGAAGTGTAAAATTAGCGGAGTTTTTAGGCTAAAAATGAAGGATAAAAATTAAATTATATAAATTAGTTAATAAAATGGTAAGTAGAATATCAGATAGAAAAGTTAATGAAAATTGTGGAGTATTTGGTATATATGCACCTGGTAGAAAGATAGCTGAAATAATATTTTATGGACTTCAGGCACTTCAGCATAGGGGCCAGGAAAGCGCTGGTATAGCTGTATCCGATGGAGAGGATATCTTGATCTTTAAAGACCTGGGACTGGTATCTCAGGTATTTAATGAGCAGAATATTGCCCCTCTTCAAGGCCATATCGGAATAGGGCATACCCGTTATTCTACTACGGGGATGAACATCTGGAAGAATTCACAGCCACTTTACCGGATGTTTAAAAATGAAAGTTTTGCTATAGCTCAAAATGGAAACTTGACAAATGTTAAGGAAATTAGAAATGAACAGATAAAAAAAGGCATTAATTTCGAAACTACCACAGATACTGAAGTTATAGCGTCACTCATAGAAAGCTCGGAGAAAGAAAATATTGAGGACGCAATTAAAGAAGCAACCGGTAAGATAAAAGGCTCTTACTCCCTGGTTATATTAACCAAAGATGAGGTCTTCGGAATCAGGGATCCGCATGGATTCAGACCGCTGGTACTGGGTAACCTTGATGGCAGTTATGTTATAGCTTCAGAGACCTGCGCGCTGGATATAATTGACGCAAAGTTCATTAGAGAAATTGACCCTGGCGAGATTATAGTATTGGATAAAGATGGCATGAGGTCACAAATGATGCTTCCGGTAGATAGGATTTCTATGTGTGTGTTTGAACTTATCTATTTTGCAAGGCCTGACAGCTATATACATAATAAAAATATGTTTGAAGTAAGGCATAGATTGGGACAGGAACTGGCAAAGGAGTTTCCTGCTGATGCTGACATAGTTATTCCTGTACCTGATTCAGGTACCCCTGCTGCAATTGGGTATTCTGCAGAATCTAAAATACCATATGCTGAGGGTTTTATTAAAAATAGATATATTGGAAGGACTTTTATTCAGCCAAAGCAGGAAACCAGGGAAATAAGTGTTAAGCTTAAGTTAAATCCTTTAAGAGACATTATACAAGGTAAAAAGCTGGTAGTAGTTGATGATTCTATAGTTAGAGGAACAACATCAAAAAAAATAGTTAAAATGTTATACAATACTGGCGCTAAAGAAGTACATATGAGAATTACCTGCCCTCCACTGCTTTATCCCTGCTATTATGGTGTTGATATGGCTACAAGGAAGGAATTTATTGCCAATCATAAGACGTTAGAAGATATAAGAGAATTTCTAAAAGTTGATAGCTTGAAGTATTTAACCATGGGTGGTTTGGTGAAGGCTGTGGGGGAATCTAAAGAGAAATTCTGTTTTGCCTGTTTTGACGGTGAATATCCAGTTCAAATCCCTGAAAATATCGAATCCGATGAGTGTTCCATAGATAAAGAGGAGAAAGTATCTTCTAATGCCTGGAAAAAATAAAAAGAAAGATAGCAAGAAATATTCATATGAATTATCCGGGGTAAATATAGATAAAGCTTCAAATGTACTAAGTCAACTTAAAAAAACAATAACCTCAACTTTTTGCGGTAAAGTGCTAAGTGACCTCTCTTCGTTTTCCGGTCTTTTCCAGCTTGATCTGAAGGGCTACAGGAACCCTGTTCTTGTCTCTTCCACAGATAGCGTAGGAACAAAAATACTGCTGGCAAAAAAAGAAAATTGCTATCAATATATAGGACAGGATTCAGTAGCTATGTGCATAAATGACATAATATGCTGCGGGGCAAAACCCTTATTTTTTTTGGATTATATAGCGTGTGGTAAGGTAAATGAGGAAAAAATAAAAACTATAATCAAGTCCATAGCCGAAAGCTGTAGTTATTGTAACACTGTTTTAATTGGCGGGGAGACTGCCGAGATGCCTGATATGTATAGAAAAGATGATATAGATGTTGCCGGTTTTGCGGTGGGAATTATAGAAAAATCAGCCATAATAAATTCCAGTCTGGTAAATGAAGGAGATATAATAGCAGGAATACCTTCTTCAGGGGTTCACAGTAACGGTTTCTCACTGGTGCGGAAAATACTTAAAGATAAAAAATTAGATCTGCAAAAAAAATATGATTGGGCTGGCGGCAAATCACTTGGAGATTTACTTCTAACCCCCACAAAATTATATTTTAAAATAATAGAAAAAATGATTAAAAATAAAGTTGAAATCCATGGAATTTCTCATATAACTGGTGGGGGATTTTATGAAAATATAAACAGAATAATTCCCGGGAATATGAACGCTTCTATATCAGAAGGAAGCTGGAAGATTCCTGGTATTTTTAAGTTTTTACAGGATCTGGGAAATATCGATAGAGATGAAATGTTTAGAGTATTCAATATGGGTATAGGAATGGTTATTATTACTTCTCCTGGTGGGTTTGATAAAGCAAGAAATATTGCTGGGGAGCTGGGAGAAGATATATATAATATAGGTAATGTTACCAGAGGAAATGGAAAGGTAATAATAGAAGAAAGCTAGAGACCAGTAAAAAATCAAACTATAAAAACCCTATACGAGGAAATTGGAAGGTAATAATAGAAGAAAGCTAGAGGTTATAAATGAAAAAAAGAATTGCTGTATTTGCATCAGGTTTTGGCTCAAATCTTCAAGCTCTCATAGATTATAATAACAAACATGGTTTAAATGGAGACATAGTTCTGGTTTTTTCTAATAATAAAGACGCTTTTGCTTTAGTAAGAGCAAAGAAAAATAGTATAAAAGCAGTTTTTATGGATCTCACTAGATACAGCAGCAGGGAGAAGTATGATTCAAAGATTATAGAAATGCTGGAAGAAGAAAAAATAGATCTGGTAGTTCTTGCAGGTTATATGCTTCTATTGAGCCAGGAATTTGTTCACAGGTTTAAAAATAAGATTTTAAATATTCATCCTGCACTTCTGCCGTCGTTTAAAGGCACTCATGGCATAAAAGATGCTTACCGGTATGGGGTAAAAGTGACCGGGGTTACGGTGCATTTTGTGGATGAGGATCTTGATAGAGGGCCAATAATACTCCAGGAAGCTTTCCCCATTAATCCTGATGACAGCGTGGAAGAACTGGAGGGAAAAATACATAAAGTGGAGCATAAAATTTATCCTGAAGCAGTAAAATATTTTTGCGAGGATAGATTGGAAATAGATGGAAGAAGGGTAAAAATTTTAAATAGAAAATGATATTAAACAGGGGAGGAAAATGAAAGTAAGGATAAAAAGAGCTCTAATCAGTGTCTCCAATAAAGAGGGGATTGTAGATTTTGCAAAAACTCTAGAGGAGACAGGAGTAGAAATTATTTCAACTGGAGGGACTTACAGAAAGCTAGAAGAGTCAGGCATAAAAGTGAAGAAGGTAGAAGAAGTTACCGGTTTTCCTGAGATGTTGAACGGGAGAGTAAAGACCCTTCATCCATACATACATGGAGGGATACTAGCTGACCGAAGCAATGAGAATCATATGAATGAAGTTTCAAACTCAAAGATAAAGTTAATAGATATGGTGGTAGTGAATCTATACCCATTCAAAGAAACCATATCCAGAGCAAATGTTACTATGGAAGAGGCTATTGAAAATATTGATATTGGCGGTCCTACTATGATTAGAAGCGCTGCTAAAAATTATAAAGGGGTAGCTGTAGTAGTTGACCCTGATGACTATAAAAAAATACAGGCAGAGCTTAAAGATAGCGGGGGATATATTAGCCTGGGTACCCTGTTTAGATTAAGTGTTAAAGCTTTTCAGCATACCTGTGAATATGACAGTGTAATCTTTAATTACCTTAAAAATAAAACTGGAAGTTTTGATAATTCAGATATATCCATAAGAGATTATCTGGATATAGATTGCAGCAGCGCAGGCAAAGAAATGGAAGATAATTTTAGATACAGTGATGGTAATTTTAAGGATAGCCTCGGTTTAAATCTTAAAAAAATTCAAAACCTTAGATATGGTGAAAATCCTCATCAGAAAGCTTCTTATTATAAATATATAGATACCGGCGCAGATAATTTTGCGGGTGCGCGACAGCTTCAGGGCAAAGAGTTGTCCTATAATAATATTCTGGACGGTAATGCGGCATTTGGAATTGTTAAGGAATTTGCTACCCCCTGTGTAGCAGTAATTAAACATAATAATCCATGTGGTGCAGCCGCTGCGCAGTCTGTTGAAGAGGCTTATAAGAAAGCATATCAGTGCGACCCGGTTTCAGCTTTTGGCAGTGTTGTAGCCTGCAATATGGAATGGACGGCAGAGGCGGCAAAGTTTATGCTGGATAAATATGTAGAAGTACTTATAGCTCCGGATTTTGACCAGCAAGCTCTTAAAATACTGGCCGAGCGACAAAACTTGAGAATCCTTAAAATGGATTTTGAATTGAATACCTACATTGACAGTATAAATTCAGATGATTTTAAACTGGAAAAGGTGGATATTAAAAGCGTAGATGGTGGATTGTTAGTGCAGGATCTGGATGAAGGCCCGGATAGTAAAAAGGATATGAAAGTAGTAACCAGCGTTGAGCCAGATCCCGCTAAGTGGAACGATCTTATATTTGGATGGCAAATTGTCAAAAGCGTTAAATCCAACGCTATAGTACTGGCTGCCAACAATAGTACCGTAGGCATAGGCGCAGGACAGATGAGTAGAATTGATGCTGCAGAAATAGCCATCAGGAAATCAAATGGAAGATGTAAGAACTCAATTATGGCTTCAGACGCCTTTTTCCCTTTCGAGGATGTAGCCGAACTTGCTGCAAAAAATGGAATTACAGCAATAATACAACCCGGAGGTTCTATCAGAGACAAGGAAGTTATAGAAAGCTGCAATAAAAATAAAATCCCTATGGTATTTACCGGGAAAAGACATTTCAGACACTGATCAGATAAGGTACCATTGATAGTCTTTTTAAATGGATGGAAATAACAGGGAAACATTATTTTAAAAGGGAAGAAATATTCCCCAAAATATTATAGAATTAAGGGAGTAAGTTCACCTAATTTAGATGAATTTGGGGATTTTCATGGTTATAGTTAATATAGAGGAAGAAAAAGGAAAACTTTTTGGTTATGAATTTAAATGGAATAAAAAAACTTTTAAGGAACCAAAGATATTTATAGAGGCCTACCCTGGAAGTGAAGTCAATTTAATAAATAAGAATAATTATCAGCATTTTTTGGAAATATAGTAAATTAGGCTAGAACTCGGCTTATAGACTAACTTCTTTTGTTATATTTGCATTAAATCCAAAATAATATTGGTATATTTTGAATATTTTTATTTTTCTTTTAACATATTATACATTAATCTATCCCGCGACTCTTTATGGTTAAAAATAAAACCCTCCCTAAAATATTATTTTAAAAGAGGGCTTTATTAAAAAGTAGTCTACTGTATAGTAGGAGTAAACCTAGGAGATTGTCTTATCTTTAATTCTTCATCAGGGATTTTTACACCTTTATCACCATGACTGTCTACCTTTGAAGGGTATCTTTCAAGGGTATGTTTAATTACATCGTCGATATTTTCTACAAATTCCAGCTTTAGTCCTTTGAGTATGCCTTTAGGTACCTCATCAAGGTCCTTCCTGTTTTTTTCGGGCAGAACAACTTTCTTGAGTCCTGCTCTTTTTGCAGCAAGAAGTTTTTCTTTAAGTCCACCAATGGGAAGAACTCTACCCCTTAAAGTTATTTCTCCTGTCATACCTACATCTCTTATAACCGGTATTCCTGTAAATGCAGATACCAGAGAAGAGGTTATAGCCACGCCTGCTGATGGCCCGTCTTTAGGCACAGCTCCTGCAGGAACATGAACATGTATATCGGATTTACTGAATAACCTGTCAGCTATTCCAAAGGCTTTTGCTCTTGAATGAATATAACTTATTGCTGCTTTTGCTGATTCCTGCATTACATCTCCCAGTTTCCCTGTAAGTATTAGTTCGCCGCTGCCCCCATAATAAGTGGATTCAATAAGCAGTATATCTCCGCCTGCTGGTGTATAGGCCAGACCTGTGGCAACTCCCACTCTGTTTTTATCTTCGATTTCACTTGGAAAAATTTTTGAGACACCAAGGTAATTCCTTACTTTTTCAGTAGTTACATTCCTGGGATATTTTTTCCTTTCAACTATTTCCCTTGCAATTTTTTTACAGATATTTGCTATCTCCCGCTCTAAATTCCTGACACCGGCTTCTCTGGTATATTCCTCAATTATTAGAGAAATGGCTTCACAAGTAAATTTGACATTATATTTTTCTATTCCTTGTTCTTTTAATTGCTTGGGGATCAGGAATTTTTCAGCTATATGAATCTTTTCCTCAGAACTATAACCAGGTATTTCAATAGTCTCCATTCTGTCCCTAAGTGCCGGATGTATGGTGTCCAGTATATTAGCTGTTGTAATAAACATTGTATTTGAAAGGTCAAATGGTACTTCAAGGTAATGATCCCTGAATGAATTGTTTTGATCCGGATCAAGTACTTCCAGTAATGCAGATGAAGGATCGCCTCTATAATCCATACCTACCTTATCAACCTCGTCCAGCATGAATACCGGATTATTTGTTCCCACTTGTGTAAGACCCTGGATAATCCTGCCTGGAAGTGCTCCTACATACGTTCTCCGGTGTCCTCTGATCTCAGCTTCATCTCTTATACCACCAATAGACATTCTTACAAATTTTCTTCCCAGAGACTTGGCTATAGACTGCCCCAGAGAAGTCTTGCCAACACCTGGAGGTCCAACAAAACATAGTATGGGGCCTTTGGTTGATTTACCCTTTAATTTCCTGACAGCCAGATAATCCAGAATATGAGTTTTAACTTTTTCCAGATCGTAATGATCGCCATCCAATATTTTCTTTGCTTTTTTTAAATCCATAACATCTTTGGTCTTTTCAGACCAGGGAACGTTCAGCATCAATTCCACATAAGTCCTCACGTAAGAGTATTCCGGAGACATACTGGGAATGTTTTCCAGCCTTTCTATTTCTTTTAGTACTTTATCCCTAGCCTCTTTGGGCATTTTTTTCTTCTGCAATTTTTTCTCTAATTCCCTGGTCAGAGCCATAGACTCATCAAATTCGCCCAGTTCATTCTTAATCGCCTTAAGCTGCTGGCGGAGATAATATTCCCTCTGCGTTTTTCCTACTTCTTTTTGAACTTTATCTCTTATTTGGGACTGAACTTCAAACCTCTTAAGTTCTTCACCAAGGTATTCTGTTAATTTCTTTAACCTTATTTTCAGGTTGTTTTCTTCAAGGATTTTCTGCTTCTGTTTGGTACTTGAAAGTAGATATGAAGCAAATAAATCAGTCTGGATCTCAGGCTTGGAAATATTGGTTGCTGCCACTACAAAAGCTGTAGGAAGGGGGATACCCAGTTGAATAAACTTCTCAACTTGCATTCTAACGGTTGTATTAAGTTTTTCTGTTTCCTCATCTTCAATTAAAGGGATTTCTTCAAGCACTTCGGTTGCTACTCTGAAATAAGGTTCAGTTTGAGTAAAATATTTTATTTTTACCCGGGAAATTCCTTCAACGATGCACTTGGTCTCACTCTCTGATATATTAGCTACTTGCTTTATAGCGCAAGCAGTTCCTACATCATATAGGTCATCTTTTTCTACCAGTTCTTTATTTTCTTCTTTCTGTGCTACCACTACCATGATATTGTGCTCTCTGGATGCACTTTTAACAGCTTCCAAAGACTTTTTTCTACCCACAACCAGTGGCGTAGCTAGAAAGGGGAATACCACACTATTTTTTAAGGATAGAAGAGGGAGCTCTTCCGGTATTTTTATTTTTTCTTTATTCTTGCTAAATCTTTTTTCTTCTGCCATTATATTTTCGACTCCTATTTTTTAATTCTCTACATATATTTTACACCAATAAAAAAGTTTTTTTTATATTATATTTTATTAATTCAGTTAACATTCCTATAATAGCATTTTGTAAAAATAACTTTTTATCTTTTAATTATAACAGAAATTTTCTAAAAATACAAAAATTATTTTCGCAAATTGGTAAAATAATTTTTCACTTTTAGTGAAATACTACCAGGATAGTTTACATGTATCTATAATTAAAGTCAACATTTAAAAAATTTTCTTATTTTATTTTAAAGTGTTTACTATATAATTTAAATTTATGCCAGGTAAAAAGTAAGGAGTTTTAATGAAAACAGATTTAGAGTGTGTACCATGCATTATAAAACAGACTATAAATACGCTAAAGATTAGTGGTTGTAGTAATAAACTTAGTAAAAAGGTTGTTTCAGAGCTGCTGCAAAAATTAGAGAATATAGATTATGACCTGTCACCTGCTGCCAACTCAGATATTGGATACATTGTATTTAGAGAGGTAACGGGCATTAAGGATCCTTATTATGATTTAAAAAGAAAATATAACAGGTTGGCTCTAGATATTTACCCAAAATTAGAGAAGGTGGTTGATTCTGTAAAAAATAAATTATATATGGCAGCGAAGGTTGCCATCGCAGGAAATGTAATAGATTTTGGAATAGATATAAAAAAAGTAAATACATTGGATTTTAATAAAATTATACAGGATTTACAAAACATGCCGCTAGCAGTGGATAATTATGATAAGTTTAGGGAATCACTAAAGGATTCAATTAATATTTTATATATAACTGATAATGCAGGAGAGATAGTATTTGATAAAGTTTTCATAAAAGAATTGGTAAAGCTGGATAAGAAGGTGGTCCTTTCGGTTAAATCAAATCCAATAATTAATGACGCCACGCTGGAAGATGCAATTGAGGCAAAGTTTGATAGTTTAGCAAGAGTAATAGAAACTGGAAATAGCAATATTGGTATAAATATTAGTGATTCATCGGATGCTTTTTTAGAAGAATTTAAAAAAGCAGACCTGATAATCAGCAAAGGACAGGGAAATTTTGAAACTCTTGATAAAACTGGCGCTAATATCTTCTTTTTACTTATGGCAAAATGTGAAAAGATTGCCAGAGAACTGGGAGTAAAACATTCAGATATAGTATTTGCCGAAAGTAAAGCCCGGACTGGAAGAAAGAGCAATGTAGGAAGTAAGAATCAGTAGCCTAATCTCCTTAACTTTTTTTCATCAAGACCGAAGTAATGCCCCAATTCATGTAAAATAACTTTTTTTATGTTTTTTTCTAATTCCTTATCACTGCGGCTTATTTCTTCCAATGATTTTTTGTAAATGGTTATTTTATCGGGTAATATGTTTCTTCTGCCTGCCCGTTTGGTGGCAGGAAGTCCTTGATAAAGACCAAGTGTGTATTTTGTGCTGACATTTTTTTTGTCTTTTAAAACCGCCCTTATATCCTTCTCTTCGATAACAATACTTAAATTCTTTATTTTATCCTTGAATTTATCAGGGAGATTTTTTAAAGTATTTAAAACTATTGCCTCAAACTTTTCTTTTTCCATTTTTTTTAAGATGAAAAATTGGTATATTAATACCGAATTAATATTATCATGTTTAAAATATAACAAAAACAATTATATATGAACAGTTAAGGGGGTAATTATATATGTCTATAATAAGGCAGGATTTATCAACCAAAGATTGGACTATATTTGCATTAGAAAGATCCAAAAGACCAAGCGATTTTAAAAAAGTAAAGGAGAATAAAGCTGTAAAGGAATATGAAAGAAATTGTCCTTTTTGTAAGGGGAATGAGCATATGACTCCAGAAGATATTTTAACGGTTAAAGATGGTAAGCAGTGGTTGGTAAGAGTGGTGCCAAATAAATTTCCGGCTCTGGAGCCAAAAGGAGATTGCAGATACAAAATTAACAGGCATATAATTGGTCCTTACCTTAGCATCGATGGAGTAGGTAACCATGAAGTGATTATTGAATCTCCTGATCACGATGATAATCTATGCAATATGGAACTCTATCAGGTTGAGAGGGTAATGCAGGTATATAGAAAAAGATTCATAGAGCTGAGTACTAATAAGGATTATCAGCTTATAGTTATTTTCAGGAATCATGGCAGAAGGGCAGGTACTTCATTGGAACACCCTCATTCACAACTTGTTGCTACACCATTTGTCCCGGGCTTTATCAGGGGTAAATTATATGAATCAGAAAGATATTATGATGATTTCGGGAAATGTGTATATTGCGAGATGATGGCTTATGAGATAAAAGCCAGGAAAAGAGTTATCTTTGAAAATAAAGATTTCATTGCCTTTGCACCTTATGCTTCTGTAGTCCCTTATAACATTTTGATTCTACCAAAAGAACACCAGGCTTGTTTTGCTCAAGTCTCAGAAAACAATGTCAAATATCTTGCATCAATTTTAAGAACTGTACTCAGAAAACTTTATTATTTGCTGTGTGATCCTGATTATAATTATATAATAGATAGCGCTCCTATTGATCAGGCAGGAAACAGACATTATCACTGGCATCTTGAAATACTTCCCAGACTTAGCACCAGAGCAGGATTTGAAATAGGTTCTGGAATCAATATAAATACTATTTTGCCTGAAAAGTGCGCAAAATTCTTAAGAGAAAATAATGTTTAATAAATACAGCAGTTTTATGTTTTTTTGTTATTTTTAATGATGCTATGGCAAAATATTGACAACAGAAACCCTTATGATATTGACCTAAAATGAATTCCTGCTAAAGAGAAACCAATTGCATAAGGGAAAAGAGACGGCCGCTTAAGAATGCTCCATAAAATTAATTTCCAGAAATAATGTCTTCCTCTTTGTTTAATTCCAAGCCACCAGATTGAACCAATCAATGCTCTTATATGGTATATGCGGATTTTTTGCTTTTTTCTATTAACTGGCTTATATTCTCTCAAGAGAGTTCTAATTCTTTCATAATAAGATTTAGGAGCATAAATTGTAGATAAAATTTTCTTGTGGCCATTTAGAAGTTTATTTTTATCCATCTTCGGAATGAAATTTAAACTTGAGGTTTTTGTATTATCGCCTGTTGTCCTTTTAACCAGCCTATTTGTTTCTTTTAACCTCTGATACAACCTGGTTTTTGGCAATGCAGTAAGCAAACCGACCATAGCAGTGACAATTCCGCTTTTCTGGATAAATTCAATTTGGCGCTGGAAAATTGATACCTTATCACTATCGAAACCAACAATAAAACCACCCTGAACTTCCATTCCGCTATTTTGAATTATTTTTACTGATTCTATCAGGTCTCTGTTTTTATTTTGAAACTTGCCACATTCTTCAAGGCCATCTGCATCAGGTGTTTCAATACCTATAAATACAGCTGTAAAGCCGGCTTCTACCATTAATTCCATGAGCTTTTTATCATCAGCCAGGTTAATTGAAACCTGGGTATTGAAGGAAAAGGGATGTTTTTTCTTTTTTTGCCATTCTATAATTGCAGGCAGGTATTCTTTTTTGAGTATGGCTTTATTTCCTATAAAATTATCATCAACAAAGAATACACCAGCACGCCAGCCCCTATTATATAAAGCTTCCAGTTCAGCAATTAATTGTTTCTTGCTTTTTAGTCTGGGTACTCTTCCATTCAACTTGACTACATCACAGAATTCACAATTGAAAGGGCAGCCCCTGGATAATTGTACACACATTGAATTATAGTTATTAACGTTAATTAAATTCCAGTCAGGAATGGCAACTTCTTTAATATCAGGGAATCCGTTACTGGCGTACATTTTTTTAAGGGCACCGTTTTTTAGATCCTCAACGATTGCTGGGAAGGTTTCCTCTACTTCTCCTAAAACAAGATGATCTACATCGGTGAATTCTTCCCAGCCTGTGGTAAAAAGAGCCCCTCCTGCTACGATAGGTTTCCCTAATTTTTTTACTTTATTTATTATCCTTCTAGCTGATTCTTTTTGCACAATCATTGCGCTTATAAAAATGTAATCTGCCCATTTAATATATTCATCCTTTAATATGTCAGTGTTCATATCAACTAATCTTTTTTCCCAATCACTAGGAAGCATAGCTCCAACAGTTAATAGTCCCAGAGGAGGGAATGAAGCTTTTTTACCCAATATTCTTAAAACTCTTTTAAAACTCCAGAAAGTTTCTTCGTAATCTGGGTAGACAAGTAAAATTTTCACTTTAGATCTTCTCTTTTCTATTTTAATCCTTAATATTTCTAATTAAAATTTATGCCATTCTGACAGAATATACAACTAATGTAAAATATTAGTTTATACCTGCTTTTAAATTAGCTTATTATGTTATAAACGATATCCCCGGATTTAAGTTACAAAATATTTTAATAAAGAGGATTTAAGTTTAATTTTGAGTGTAATAAATTTGCCAAGCAATAGTTCAAATGAATATAATCATTAATTCTGATTCCAAGCCTATTCATTTTTATAAAAGCTCATTGGGGATAAGAGTCAAATCTCTTTACCAATAGAGAATGCATTTCCCAATTTTTTACCTATACACAGATATTCGCAGTTGGCTGGATCAAAAAAGAATGGCTTTAATTTATCAATATCCGGAAGGCCATTCGTGCCAATCATAGACTGGTCCACTTTTACATCCAGAATTTCTCCAATGAACTGGGTATGCAGTCCAATCTCAATTGTCTTGAGTAACTTGCATTCTAATACAAAAGGGAACTCCTTACCATAAGGAGCATCAACAAGGTCACTTTTTACCGGGGTAATATTTGTTTTTGCAAATTTATCTTCGCTTCTGCCGGACACAATACCGTAATAATCAGCTTCTTTTACCATATTTTCAGAGAGTATATTTACAGTAAAAGCTTTCCTTAGTTTTATATTACCATGAGTATAAGTTGCCTTTCGCATAGAGACTGCTACACATGGAGGGGTGGAGCAACAAATTCCTCCCCAGGCAACAGTCATCAGATTCGGTCTTTTGTTACTATCATAAGTTCCTATAATAAGAACCGGGGCAGGATAAATAATGGTCTTGGCTCCAAGTGATTTTTTCATAATTTTCCTTTCTATAGTATTAAAATCTAATTATAATTATGAGGCGCAAGATTCTAAAATGTGAGCTTTTATGGTCTAAATTCCTGGTCTTTTAAAAATATTCTAGATAATATGCATTTATTTTACAATGTTAAAAATTAACAGTACCTGCTAATCGGTTTACCTTATTTAATAGTTAAATGGCATAAACTGCAGAAAAATACATAAAATTTCTTGACATAATGTATATTATTATATATATTAAGTTAATAATAATATACATTATGTTAATTATAATAGATAAAACAAATTGGAAAGTAAAAATTTAAAACTAAAAAATGATCTCAGAAGGTGCCGGTTTGAACATAATGAGATTTCCCAGCAGGGACTGGCAAATGCTGTGGGTGTGACCAGACTTACTATTCACTCCATAGAGAAAGGGAAGTTTAATCCCTCTGTTCTATTAGCTTTAAAAATAGCTGAATTTTTTAATAAACCTGTTGGCGAAATATTTTATCTTGAAAAAGATTAGATAAAGGAGCATAAAAAAAATGAAACGACTATTAAAAATAAGTAATAATACCACTTTAGTCTTATGTTCAATTTCAATAGCAGGACTTATATTTACAAACACATTCTTTTTGATGCTCAGGAATATGATTATTGAAATGGGAGATGTTGAAAATTTTATGGATAAGTTTTCAATTCCGGTCGCAGCAGTATATGTTATATTTGGCTTTTTTCATCTTTCAGCCATACTTACCTTAATACTGCAGTTAAATTTTTTTAAAAGGGATAACTTCCTTCGCGCATTTTTATTTTTTACTGGTACTACTTCTTTAATGATGTTATTTGGAGATTTTGCACTTTCAAGCGATATTTCAAAAGAGTATGCTTTTGGTTTACCAGGTGAGTTTAACATCCTATTTTTCAGCCAGGCACTTCATTTTATTTTCTATATTCTTATGATTGTTCTCCTTGCGTCGACCAGAAAGTCGGTCAGAAAGGGTGGTGAAGAAATAGTTTTAAAAGATGATTCAATATTCATCAATGCACAATATATTGGAATTTTAAGTGGAGTCTCAGGTTTAGTTCTGGTTACAACCTTTTCTTTAATGTATTTAACAGTATATCCGTTGCCCTTATGGGCTGCAAAGGCAGGGATTATTGTAACAAGCCTAATAGTTATAATTCCATATATTCTGATAGTTTTTTACTGGTTGATTATAAAACTCAAGGAAAGGATCAGCGAATGGTATGATGAAAAACAGTACCAGGATATAACCAAAGCAAGTCTGGTTACTCTGATAGCATCAATAATTATAATGACTGTAATTTTTATTATTCAGTATTTTGTAAGTGCATTTGATTTTATAACTATAACCTGGTTTCCATTTTATATTTTTTTGGTGTTGCTGCTGTTTTCAAGCAGTACTTTATATTTCAGTAAGAAAACTGCAAGTTAATTTATGGGAGGTAATAATGGGTTTAGCAAAAAGAAATAAAAATTTAGGACTGGCTGTTCTGGTAACTGGTTATCTGACTTTGATATTCTGGGCACTTGCAATTTTTATAAGTGTTGAGATAGGTATAGGCTGGCAAAGCTATACAGCTGTGGGATTATTCGGATTATTTTTTATTGCTTCGGGCATTGTTTTTTTGATAAGCCTGATTTTTAACATAAAAGAATCAAGGGAAAATAACCGCATGTCAAGAGGGTTAATACATACTATAATTAGCTTTCCCCCAATTGCATTCTGTTACCTGGCAATACTTATAAAAGCATTAACCGAGGGGCATTAATTATTTTAAAATTTAAAAACAAAAACAGAAATATTCATATATAATATAGAGATAGTTATTTGAAATTTTATTTTTGTGGAGGTTAGAGGATGACTGGATCAAAGCATTACCCCATTGCTGTTATACCCGGAGATGGCACCGGGCCTGAAGTAATAAATGAGGGTAAAAAAGTCCTTAAGACGGTAGGAGATAAACATAATATAAGTTTTGAATTTACCGATTTTAATTTTGGCGGCGACAGGTATTTAAAGACTGGCGAGACACTTCCGGATTCTGCTATTAGCGAGCTTAAAAAATTTAAAGCAATATATCTTGGTGCCATCGGACATCCTGATGTGCTGCCAGGAGTTTTAGAGGTTGGCATTTTATTAAAATTGAGATTTTCACTGGATCAGTATATAAACTTAAGACCAGTAAAACTTTATCCCGGTGTTGGCTGTCCTCTGAAGGACAAGGGCCCTGAAGATATAGATTTTGTGGTTGTAAGGGAGAACACGGGAGGACTGTATACAGGTCACGGTGGTGTAACCAGAAAGGGAACTCCGTATGAGGTTGCAACCCAGGTGATGGTTTATGACAGGCAGATGGTTGACAGATGCCTGGAATATGCTTTTAATCTGTCAAGGGCAAGAAAAGAAGAAGGAAAACCGGGAAAACTTACACTGGTTCATAAGACAAATGTTCTTACTTATGCAGGAGATCTCTGGAACAGGGCATTTATGGAAATGGCTAAGAAATTTTCTGATATTGAAACTGATTATAATCATATTGATGCTGCATGTATGTGGATGGTAAAAAATCCTGAATGGTTTGATGTTATGGTCATACCAAATATGTTTGGAGATATAATTACCGATCTCGGAGCGATGATCCAGGGTGGTATGGGAATTGCAGCAGGGGGAAATATCAATCCCGGTGGAACCTCTATGTTTGAACCCATAGGAGGCTCTGCTCCCAAATATACCGGAAAGAATGTTATAAATCCGCTGGCGGCAATAGAAGCGGGAAGGATGATGTTAAAGCACCTGGGAGAAAAAGAAGCAGCAAAGTCTATTGAAGGTGCTGTTTCTTACGTGTGCACTAAGATAGAGAGTTTGAGTGCCGGCAAGATGGGCTATAGTACTTCGGAAATAGGGGACATGGTGTCTGAGTATATTAGTGGTTAGCTAATTACTGGTAAAATAAGGAGAATTTTAATACCCCCAGAATAATGGACCTGGATGATGCTTTGGAATATATTGACGATAGCGAACTGGTTGAAATAACTCCTAAGTCGATACGCATTCGTAAAATTGTCTCAGCTGACTTTTTACTATTTAAAGACCCCACCGAAGTGGGGTCTTTTTTAGATATTATCTAATTAATTACGTAGTAATCAAATTAATTTAATATCTTCTATAGTTACTGTTTACTCTTTCTCTTTGAGGACGAGCTTCATCAACTTTTAAATTACGACCTTCAAAGTCTGTGCCATCTAAAGCTTCTTTTGCCTTTTCTGCTTCTGATGCATCTGCCAGTTCAACAAATCCAAAGCCTTTATTTCCAATTACATTGGCCGATTTAACTTGACCATACTTGGAAAATAACTCTTTCAATTGCTCATCAGTAACAGAGTAGCTTAAATTTCCTACATAAAGTTTGTTACTTTGCATACTTACCTCCTTTTTGATTATTTTCATTTCTCTAAGTTCTACAATATTTCTTTTAGAGAGGTAATTGCGAGTAACAATCCTAACTCTTAATTAAAATACTATCAAACGAAAAGATTGCTAAGTATAAACCTTTTAATAAACTTTTGTCAAGGGTTTTAATCCTAACAGGATCATCTGCAATAGGAATACCCGTGATAAAATATCAATCAGTATCTTTTGTCTCCAAACTCATGCGCCACATTCCTTGAGCTTTTCTCCAGTGAAAGGCAAACAGTGGAATTGCTATAACCACAAGAAGTATTCCCCTTAGCAAATCTTTAAAGGCCATATCTTTTGCACTCTGAAGAGAGGCATTCAACTCTTCTTTAGCCAATTGGTCTAGTTCCTCTTTGGATAGGTTTTCGTATTGCTCTGATGGATACATAGTCAGTATGCTGGACCTTGTCATATATGTTGTCGGTCTTACATAATTGATAGCACCATTATAAACCATAACAAGTCCCACTATAAAAATTACAAGTGCAGTAAGGCAAACAATGTATAAATAAATCTCTCTAAAATAAACTCTTCTTGCCATCGCCAACCTCCTTAATTATAAAAATCTATTTATAATTATAATGCTAAATTGGTAATAATTATATTAATATTCTTCTATATTTGCTGCTTATGATCTTCCCTTTGTTTTCTGTGGATACTGATTTTTTATTCCTTCAACTGAAATATTACGACAGCCACAGCATATTCTCCATCATGGGATATACTACAACTATAATCTTCAATCTTTGATTTCAATTCATTAGAGAAAACAAGGTAAGGCTGACCACTCTTTTTATATTTGACCTCTATTTCTAGCCATCTAGAACTAACTCCTAAAGCTTTAAAGCAGGCTTCTTTAACTGCAATAATTCCTGCCAGTTTTTGGGAATTATTGTGACGCAGCTCAGATTGGTGGAAAATTTTTTCAAAAAACTTTTTTTCCTCTAATCTCTTTATATATACAATGTCAGTTCCAATAGAAATCATTGAAGTGTTTTAATGGTTTTTTCTAATCTTCTTGCTATATCAACGTAAGAATCTTTATAGCTAAAAATTAATGGTTCACTGAAAATTAATTGAACTTTCCCCCTTTTGGGCAAAGATCTTCCTTTGGGCAAGATTTTATGAGTTCCTGTCAGTCTTAATGGTACAACCCAGGCATCCATTTCTTTCACCATCATCCCAATGCCGATTTTAAAATTGCCCATTTTGCCATCAATACTTCTCGTTCCTTCAGGATAATTAAGAATTGAATAACCCTGATCCATCAACCATCCTGAATATTTTAGGCTTCTTCTTATTGCTGAAGTTCTTGAAAAAGGATAAGCATTAAGAAATATTCTTACAAAAATGGGGAGCCAGAATTTTCTTTCAAAAAAATAATCTGCAGCGGCAGCAATAGCCATTTTTTTTCTCAGATAAAAAGGCAAGGCTTTCAAGATTATGGGAGTATCAAGGTGGCTATTATGATTAGCAACAAAAATAACGGGTTTCTTAATATTTACTAAATTTTCCTTACCTATTACTTCTAATTTACAGAATAACCTTAAGGCAGTAAACAATATTTGCTGGAAAAAAGATCTCAGAACCCCTATATTAAGAGGCCATGTTTTAAAGTCTTGCCTGGTAGAAACCTTAGTTGCTTTTTCTATTAGGTTCTCAAGATCCTTTACGGTTGTATTCTGATTGATACTGTCTTCGGATATTTCCACATCATATTCTTCCTCAATCTGGGCCAATAATTCTACTCTGTAAACAGAATCAATTTTCAAATCAGTCATAAGGTTAGATTTTTTAGTGATAGAACCCGAAGTAAACTTAGATAGTAAAGTCAATAACCTGTTCTTGGGTATGGTTTTTTTAAAAATGGGTTCTTTCGATTTTAGGCGTCTTGCTACTTCGCTCTTTTTTATTTTCAAGGTAGAGGTACGAGGGAAGTCTTCCTCTGGCCATGCAATAATCTTGTTAATTTGCTGGCTCAAATTCAGTTGCTTATTAGCTTTTCTCATCACTTCTTGAGAATTAGTTTCTCCTTTAAGAAGAATTGCTGCTATAATCATTGTTTTTCCTTCTTTTTCCTCACCAAAAACACAAGAATCTTTTACTTCTTCAATTCTATTCAAGACATATTCTATATCTTCAGGGTAGATATTGATTCCTGAAGATGACAGAATCATATCTTTCTTTCGTCCCTTTAGGAATAAATAACCATCTTTATCAATGACACCAATATCTCCTGTAGACAACCAGCCTTCTTGAATGTGCTTTTTGGTCTCGTCAGGATTCTGGTAATAACCAGGCGTAATATTGGGACCCTTTACTAAAATCTCACCATCTTGGCCAATTTTTACTTTGACGTCGGGAATAACTTTACCAGTAGAATGTTCTTTTCTCTCTCTTGGAGTATTACAGCTCACCACTGGTGAAGTCTCGGTAAGTCCATAACCTTGAAACACAGTAATTCCGATTGAATTCCAAAAATCCTCGATTTTACTATCAAGAAAAGCTCCCCCTACAATAAAAAACTTAAGATGCCCACCCAGTTTTTTGTGAATTCTGCCAAAAATGATTTTTTTTAGAAAGAGGGGTTTCGTTTTGAATATTTTTAACAATGTAGTAAATCTTCTTTGATCAGTTATTCTTGCCTCAATTTTCTCTTTGAGCAATGCGAGGAATATAGGAACGGTAAGAATATTTGTAATCTTTTCTTGCTTTAATGCCTCAATGATTTGTGAGGATTTCCTTGATCCAAGGTAAACAATTTTTGCTCCGTATCGCAAGCAATTCAAGAATCCTATAACCTGCTCAAACAAATGGCTTAAAGGAAGAATGGAAAGAAAAATAGAGTTTTTCTCCAGCGGCATTACTTTTCCTATTGATCTGATGTTCCGAATAAGATTTTTATTAGTGATTATAACGCCCTTAGGATCGCTGGTTGTGCCTGAAGTATAAACAATCTCCAATATAGTATTTTCATCGATATGTACATTAATTTCTTTTTGGTCAATACTTTCAAGAATATATCTTAGATCTTCAATATAAACTTGATTTGTACCTTCTACTTGTTTATAGATTGATACAAAAATCAATTTGGCTTCCACTTCTTTATAGATATTAGAGGCAAATTGAGGTCTTGAATTAAAATCAATCGGGACAGCAATCACTCCTGACAAAGCACAGCCTAAGAAGATACCGTCCCACTCGGGACGATTGGGGGCGTATATCAGAATTTTATCTCCCTTACTAATACCTTTAACTGTAAAAAAGGCAGCCACTTTGTGGGTTAAATTATAAAGATCAAGATAGCTCCAGCGCTCAGTGTGGTATTTTTTTTTGTAAACGATAACTTCTCTTTCTCTATAGAGATTAATGAGATGTTCAATATAATATTTTAGAGTTTGAGGATTCATTTTTAGCCCGTGATTAGTTTAATGCTATCTGAAATCTTATAATGAATTGTTTTTTGAGTTCTAGCAAGCAATCCATCAATATTTACCATATATTCAAATGGTTTCTGCGGTGCAATTGTTAGTTTTTTTGCATTTAATATCTGAGCTCCAAGTTTTTCTTTAAATTTTTCAAGATCACCTTTCCAAATATGAATCATTTGTTGATAGGTTTTTAGAATTCCCAGATCTTTAAGAAGAATAACCTTAAAATTGCCATTTCCAAGAGGCATCCCTTTTGCTATAGGAAAATCCTTACCCAGGTCGCCATTTACAATAATAATGCTTGAATATTGTTTAGCCGGTAATTTATTATCATCAACCTCGACAATGAACTTTCTCTTTCTAAGAATCTTGTCTATGTAGTATTTAAAAACAGCAAGGCCAGCTCCCACCAAAAATGGTCCTCTGTCACCAAAGAAGTATCCCAGTAGTCCCTTATAATATTTTTTCAATCGGTTTTCAGTGAAGAAAGGAACGATTCCAAAAATTCCAACACCCCCAAAACCAATGAAGTGATACTTTTGGAAGTCAATTTCAAGCTCAATAACATCACTAGTGATAGTTTTATCATTTTTAATGCTATTGCTAATAATTTTTGCAGCCTTTTTAAGATCATCTGGGATTTTAAGAACCTTACCTATCAAATCGGCAGAACCTTTTCTTAAAAAAGCCAATCTCAATTCTTCTGGGAAACCGAAGTTTAGTCGGGCTCCTTCTAGAACGCTATTGAAAGTACCAGCACCTCCAGCAGATACTATTATAGTTTCTCCTTTTTCTATAAGTTCATGTGTTTTCTCTTTTGCTCCCTTGTGGCTATCAAATTCAAAAACACTGACATTACCAGAATAGTGCTTCTGGAATTCTTTTTCTAGCGATTTCATCTTTTGCCAGTCTTTTATAGAACCCGATATGGTTGTGGTAATAATATTAATGGTTTTCATAAATTCGATTACTAATAATATTACTAACTTCTTCTAAAGTTTTATTATCTGTATCTATATTATTGATTTCAGTATTCTTTTTTAAAATATCACAGACAATTTTATACGCCTGTTGAAGACCCTGGAGGAATTCTTTATTCTCATGGGCCTGCTTTTCTTTACTTCGCATGGTTATTCTTTGTAACGAGACTTCAGGGCTTACCTTGAGAAAAAAAACGATGTCAGGATTCTGAAATTTAACTCGTAAAAAATTTATCAGAAATATCTCTGGAATCTTTTTAATTAAAAAGTATTTTCGTGACCAGGGAATGTTTTTACCGATCATATAACCTAAAACTTCGCTACAAAGCTTTTTACTGTAGATATCAGGAAGATAAAAATTACCCCAAGCCAGGGTATTGATAAGTGGTGATCCATCTGTGAGGATAAGCTCAGGCTGGTATTTCTTGACAACTTTATCTTGGACCTTTACACGCAATATAAGTTCAGTAAGTTTAAGGATCTTATAAAGGGTACGGTTTTTAATGTTCTTTACTCTTTTACTTAAAAAAAGTTTAAGGTTGAGATATCTCACTCTTGGCTTTATTAGTTTGCCTTTTTGAGAAATAAAAACCTCATCTCCTATAGCGGCAACTTTTCTTTGTGAAACCCTTTCTAGAACATTACTGTAGCAACTACTCTTACCACTACCATCGATACCGATAATGGCAATATGAAAGCCACTATTTTTCCTTTTTTCATGTAAAAAATGCTTATTGGGCATAATATTATTTGTAGTAACCAGTTCAACATTGCTAACATTTAAATTTTCAGTAGTTTATTGCCTGTCTCGATCTGTGGATCAGCTGTCGCTTCAGTTTCACTTTTGGCTCTTCTTTTCTCAAGAGTCTATATTATACCTTTTCTTATATAAATTTTATACATTATAAATGTATGCCTATAATTTAGATTTTTCAATACTAGTAAAATTATTTAGAACTGGTAGCCCCAAGTAGTGAAATTTCGAACCAGATTGTAGAGGAACTGATTGACTTAAAGTCTAAAATACCTATTAGCTTTTAAAAGTATCCTATTTTATATAAAATAAAAATAATGTTATTTTAGATTAGAGATTTAACAAAATTATATAGAAGATTTCTAAGGAGTAGAAAATAATGAAAGAAATATTTGAAAGGCGAAGCATAAGAAAATATACAAGCTCACCAGTATCCAACAGTGATATTGAAAATTTACTTAGGGCTGCTATGTCTGCACCATCAGGTTATAATCAGCGACTGTGGGAATTTATTATTATAAAAGATAAAAATATAATGAGTGCCATCACAGAAATACATCCTTACTCTCAAATGCTAAAAGAAGCACCTCTGGCTATTGTAGTCTGTGGTAATTTAGAAAAAGAAAAACATGCCGATGATTGGTCAAGTTACTGGGATCAGGACTGTGCCGCTGCAACAGAAAATATTCTGATTGAAGCTCAATATCTAGGACTTGGTGCAGTATGGATAAGTGCATATCCAAGAAAAGATGTCGTAGATGGATTAAAAAAATTACTTAAACTTCCTATTAAGGTTATACCATTATCAATGATTTCTATTGGACATCCGGCAGAAAAAAAGGAAACTCCTGATAGATACGATAAACAAAAGATTCATATAAATAAATGGTAGATTTAAAAACCTTGAAATTTTGCTATGAAATTATTTCAAAACTCATACTGGACAAATATTTAAATTATTAGTGAACATAAAACGAAACTTACATTCCAAGTAATAGTGGTATAGTTTATATTGACTCTAGAGCTGGTAGCCCCAAGTATTGAAATTTCGAACCAAATTCTTAATTTATTGTACATGATAAAAAAAATATTTTATGAAAGAAAGATATAATTTTTTTAGTCATTTAAAGAAAATAGAATCATTAAAAAATACTTCTTAAAGATAGTTTTAATCTAACGAATGACACCTTTGAAAAGACCTTGACATAAGTTACCAGACATAGCATAATTATTTTATATATGTCTGGTAACTAATTCAATATAATGTTATCAGACAAGTATGACAAAATATTAAATTGTCTGGTAACTCAGGAGCATGGCATGGAAATTTTAAATGGAATTTTAAAAGAAGAATTAAGTAGATTAAGGGAACTAAAAAAAAATTATGAGCATAAATTAAGTGAATTCCCAAAAGGTAGTCTGATAAATAAGGAAATAAAAGGGCACATATACCACTATCTTAACTATAGAGATGGTAAAAAAAGTATTTTTAAATATTTAGGTAAATTAAATAAAGAAGAAATTTCTCAGATTAAGAATAAAATAGAGGAAAGAAGGAAACTTAGGAAATTGTATATCCAAACTAAAGAAAATATTATTGAAATAGAAAAAAAATCCCATGAAAAGAAAAAGTAACTTATTTCTCACTACACTCAATATGTTTAACGATGCAGGTGTTCTGGAGGATATCATTCTCATTGGTAGCTGGTGTCACTATTTTTATAGGATATATTTTTCGAATGCTCAAGAGATAACCTTGTTGAGGACTTTGGATATTGATTTCCTTATTCCAAATCCACCGAAGATACATAAAGATGTAAATATACCGGAAATACTGGATACTTTAGATTTTATTCCTTCCCATGACTATTTAACCGGTTATACAAAATATGTTCATCCAGAGCTTGAATTAGAGTTTTTAATTGCGGAACTCGGTAGAGGTAAGAGAAATAAACCTTACGAAATACCCAAATTACATATTAATGCACAAGGTCTCAGGTTTCTCAATCTTCTTCAATGGTATACGATAAAAATAAAATATAAAAATATGAATGTTATAGTTCCTGAACCAGCAGCATATGTGCTTCATAAATTTATTATTTATGAAAGACGATTAAATAAGGGAAAACAAAAAAGAGATTTACTATCAGCAAAGGGAATCGGAGAATTTTTATTACAAAATAGAACTCAACAAAAAAAGATAACTGAGATTTTTAATTCCTTACCTAATAAATGGCAAAAATTAGTTTTAAGGAATCTAAAGGATAATTCAAAATTGCTTTATGAATTTTTATTAAAAATATAGTCATAGGGATAGATTGTAGGATCTAAAATAGCGAAGGTGGAAGATATCTTTGTTTGTGCAAATACTTCAAATCTTCTTACATGGTAGCCCACATAAATCTTAGTTGGAACCAGATAATAAAAGATTTAATTTCTATATATAAGCTAAAATATGCTTAAATTAAGCAATATTTTCGATAAATTTCAAGAAATCCTATTTATATAACCTTAAAATAGGGTCATATAATTGATTTTTATTATCCTGTAATATCATATATATTCCCACTGTTTATTCAAAATAAAATAATGTAAGAACTGCGATTAAAATAAGTATAATGTAATTATCTTAAAGTGGCTGGCCATAGCGGACGAAGTTAGAACCAGGATTATAGTTTCAAACAAGGATATTTTTATACCAGAATTAGATTTTTAGGAGAAAAATCAAATTATCTAAAAACTCCATCCAGCTAATCAAACATTACCTGGTTTCTCCTTGTATTGCACTATATGGAATATAACTAATTTACTTTTGGGGTCCTCTATAATAAAATATTAAATTATAACAAAAGGATAAAGGAGAATAAAATGACTGATGATAATAATTCATCTATAAAGTGTGGCCGAGATAGAAGTGGGATGAAAAAACATGGTGGCTCTGGAATGGTAGGTTTTGGCTATTTTATGGCTTTTATAGCTGCAGCAGTCTATTTCATTCAACAGGCAACCTCTTTCGGGATGGGGGTGCTTGGGTTTTTGAAAGCCCTTGTATGGCCGTACTTCCTCATCTACAATTTGATGGAATTTCTTAAAATGTAGATACCTCATTGGCTGGGGAAAGAGGATTCGAACCATAAATAACTTATCAATAAATATATCTATATAGTTATTAATACAAGTATTGATTGGTAGCGCATAGGGGACTTGAACCCCTGTTTTAGCCTTGAGAGGGCCATGTCCTAGACCGCTAGACGAATGCGCCACAGATTAGAATTTTATCCATATTGTAATCTTTTGTAAATAGTTCAAAGAATTATTATCTTTATGGAATATAACCCTTATTCAATTTTAGAATTATATATAATATAATAAATTTCTTAAGTCCTGGAATTTAAATCAGAATATGGGCAGATAATCTTATAGAAATTAAATTTCCAGATGGTATAATTATTAAAATTTTATCCTGGTATATCTTATTAATAATAAAGATTTTTAAAAATATATTTACAAGGAGGACCAATGCCGTTAGTACCGATGAAACAAATGTTAGATGAAGCCATAAAGGGCGATTATGGAGTGGGAGCTTATAACGTCAATAATATGGAACAGATTCAGGGAATAATGAGAGCTGCAAGTGAAACCAGAGCACCGGTGATTATTCAGGCAAGCAGGGGAGCGCTAAAATATACAAATATGGCTTATATAAAATATCTTGCTGCCGCTGCTGTTGAGGATAATCCTGGTATTCCTATTGTGCTTCATCTTGATCATGGGAACAGCCTGGAGACCTGCAAGGAGGCTATAGAACTGGGCTTTACATCAGTTATGATTGACGGTTCTCTTAGGGAAGATTCCAAGACTCCTACAACTTTTAAAGAAAATGTTAAGGTAACCAGAGAAGTTGTTGATTACGCGCATGAGTTTGGCGTGTCTGTTGAAGGTGAGCTGGGAACACTTGGCGGAATAGAAGATGGTGTCGGCTCCGGAAAAGTGATGCTGACTGACCCGGAAGAGGCAGTTAAGTTTATAAAGCTGACCGGTGTGGATGCACTTGCCCTTGCTATCGGAACCAGCCATGGGGCATATAAATTTAAGGTAAAACCAACTCTTGACATGGATATAATCAATAAGGTTGTCGAAAAAATTCCAGGGGTTCCTCTTGTTATGCATGGTGCATCTTCAGTACCACAGGAACTGATTGAGGTTATAAATAAATACGGCGGTAGACTGGAAAAGACTATGGGCGTACCTATGGAGAGCATCAAGGAAGCCATAAAAAGGGGAATCAGAAAAATAAATGTGGATACTGACGGAAGACTGGCAATGACAGGAGCCGTCAGGAAATATCTGGGCGAGAATCCGGATGCTTTTGATCCCAGGACATATTTTGGAGCTGCAAGAGAAGCAGTTTACCAGACAGTTAAGGGGAAAATGATTGATTTTGGAACTGCCGGTCATGCAGGAGATTACAAGCCGATGACTCTTGAAGAGATGAAAAGAATATATAAGTAAAAACTGTATGCTTACTGATAGGAAATTTTATATGGTTTGTCTGTAATATTTTTTTTCTCGTATTATTCTTAAAGATATAAATTTTTTTTGAATTGAGTTATTATATTTATTGATCTTCCAATTTAATTGGATTTTTTTATTTTTTAATTATCCAAAAAATGAATAATTCTTTAGTTTATATTGGTACTTCCGGATGGAGCTATAATCACTGGACTGAGAAATTTTACCCTGCTGATTTAAAAAATAACAAGTGGTTGAATTATTATTCTAAAGAGTTTAATACAGTAGAGGTAAACAGTAGTTTTTATCATTTGCCTAAACTCAAGACTTTTGTCAACTGGGAAAAAAATACATCCGGGGATTTTCTTTTTTCGGTAAAGGTTTCCAGATATATAACTCATATTAAAAGACTTATAGGCTGCCAGGAAGCACTTGACAAACTAATTACAGCAGCAAAAGGGCTTGGGGAAAAATTGGGACCATTTTTATTTCAACTGCCTCCCAATCTAAAGGAAGACAAATCCAGACTAAAAAATTTTTTAGAAATACTCCCAAAAGATTACAAATTTGCATTTGAATTCAGAGATAGGAGCTGGTTTATAAAAGATATATATGATTTACTGGAAGAGTTTAATTGTGCTGTTGTAATTTCAAGTTCTCCTAAATTTCCTTACAGGGAAAAAATTACAGGAGATTTTTGTTATATAAGAATGCATGGTCCTGAAGGTCTCTACTGTTCTTTTTATTCAGAGAATGAACTTAAAAAAATTGCTGTACTGATTAAAAAAAATTTGAAAAAAAATATTGAAAATTACGTCTATTTTAACAATGATGCAGAGGGTTATGCAGTGAAGAATGCCAAAACCTTAATGAAAATGGTCTTAAGATTGTAGTATAATAAATACAACTACTTTTTTAAATTAAAAATATGGATATATTTTTATTATACCAGTATATAATCACCGCAATTCTTCTATTCATACTGGTAAACTTTTTGATAAACAATATCCTGTTTAAGGATACATCCAGATTTAAGCTGCCCGAAAACATACTGGCTCAAAAACCGCTTATATCCATACTCATTCCGGCAAGAAATGAAGAAGAGAACATAAAAAGATGTATTATATCCCTTTTAAAACAGGATTACGAAAATATAGAAATACTTGTACTTGATGATAACTCCACAGACTATACCGCAAGGATAGTATTAGAGCTTTCCCAAAAAGATCCAAGGGTAAAACTATACAGTGGAGGACCGCTTAAAAAAGGATGGCTGGGTAAATCCTATGCTTGCCATCAGCTGTCAAAATATGCAAAAGGAGATTACCTTATATTTACTGATGCAGATACCCTTCACTTTCCAAATTCTATATCCAGCTCAGTTGCCTGTCTCCACAGATATAGAATAGATGCGCTGTCGGTATTTTCAAAACAGATAACGGTTACATTGCATGAAAGAATGATAGTACCATTTGGGAAATATATGGTTTTGAGTTTCTTACCACTTTATCTTATAAGGAAGTCTAGAAGTGTATTATTTTGTACTGCAATAGGCCAATTTATGCTATTTAAGAGAGAGGTATACAAAAAGATTGGAGGACATAAATCTATAAAAAGTGAAGTCATAGAAGATATAATGATATCGAAACAGGTAAAAAGATGCGGATATAAGTTTATGATTTTTGACGGCAGGAGAAACTTATATTGCCGGATGTATAAGAATTTTAGGGAAGTGGTGAGAGGCCATTCCAGGACTATATTTGCTGCTTTTGATTATAATATTTATATAATAACCATAGCTATTATTTTGATATCTGCAATATTTTTATTTCCTTTTATAATGCTTCCTGTTGGAATTTTTTTTAACTGGCCAACTATATTAATAGATCTTATTATTCTTCAGATAATAATTATTTTAATTACTAGAATAATTTTTTCTATGAGGTTCAAATGCAAAGCTGTTGATATAATATTACATCCTATTTCTATAGTATACCTTATATATATAGCCATAAATTCAATCTTCAATGCTAAAAATGGAATAGGTGTAAACTGGAAAGGTAGAATATATGATGTCAGAGAAGAAGGTGGATTAAGACTGGTAAGCGATAGTTATAAGTAGTTATCTAATCTTTGGTGTAAATAAATCTTTTATACTTTTCTCTTTTCTAAATTTAAAATTATGGGGTATTGTTATTGAACGGTTAATATATTTAGGAATAACAATCATTAGAAGCAAAATTCCTGCAATTAAATAAACTGGCGAGCTTTTAAAGAGCCATAAAAAGATACTTGAGGCAACAATTCCTGATATTACCCCCCAGATCATATTTCTAATTGAAAATAATGCTGAGAGAATACCTATTCCATAAGCTATAATGGCCAGGGGATGAATAGCGAGAAGAAATCCTATTGTAGATGCAATTCCTTTGCCGCCTGAAAATTTTAGATATGGAGAATAATTATGACCTGCAACGGCAGCGCACCCTGCAAGTATTGCCACGATTTCAAAACCTGTGATTTTTAAAACTAAAAAATATGATAGGAAACCTTTCAGAATATCTAAGATTACACCTAAAGATCCCCAAAACTTTGATACGTTAAATATTAAATTCCAGCTGCCTGGATTCCTGTCTCCAATTTCTCTTAAATCCTTATTACTATGGATTTTTGCAATAATATTGCAAAAAGGTATTGCACCTATGAAATTACAGATTATTATCAGTCCTATATTTCTAAAAAGTTCCGGGCTTCCCATAAACATTAAGAAAAATTTTATAATTTATAATAAATAACTTTACCATATTTTTTACCTTATTTTAAGAATATTCCCAGGATATAAATCTATTTTGATTAAAACATATTTTAACCTTTTACTGAACCAGCAAGCAATCCCCTGATAAAATATCTCCCTAAAAATATATAAATAAGCAGTGGCGGTATGGTAATAATCAAAGCTCCTGCCATTTGGACATTCCATTCCACGTATTCGCTGCCAGCCAGGTTTGCCAGGGCTACTGTAATTGGTTGAACACGGGGATTGTGTGTTAAAACATATGCAAAGAGGTATTCATTCCATATTGATGTAAACTGCCAGACAATTGCTACTACAAAAGCCGGTATTGCAATCCGGAGCATTATATGAAAGTAAGTTCCAAATATATTGCTTCCGTCGATCTTTGAGGCTTCTACTATCTCATTCTGAACTCCTGCATAATAATTACGAAAGATAAGAGTTACTATGGGTATGCCATAGATGATGTGGGTTACAATCAAACCTGGAATTGAACCATAAAGTCCAATAGACCTTAAAACTAAAACCAGTGGAATTAATATACTCTGATATGGAATAAACATCCCGAATAATATAAGGGTAAATATAATATCGGAGCCACGAAATTTCCACTTTGATAAGATATAGCCATTCCAGGAACCCAGTAATGCAGAAATAACAGTAGCAGGAATAGTTAAATAAAGGCTATTTAGGAAGTTACCTTTAAGCTTATCGAAAGCGCTTATAAAGCTTTGGAAATTCAGTCCTTTTGGCAAGTTCCACATGGATGCAAGGCTTACTTCTTCAAAACCTTTAAGTGACGTAACCATAAGTACATATACTGGTACCAAAAATATAATAAGAAATATAATCAGGACGAAGTATAAAATAATTTTTTTCTTCAATCTTAAGTCTCCCTACGCAAACTCATTGTTAAATATGGAATAATCACTACTGCAACCATCAGGAGCATAACAAGAGAAATAGCAGCGCCTTGAGAAAATTTATTTGCAGCGAAAGTTGTCTCATACATAAAAATAGATGGGAAATCAGTAACAAATCCTGGGCCCCTTCCAGTCATTACATAAACCAGGTCAAACATTTTTAGTGATATATGACCCAGGATGATAAGAGCACTTAGAGTAATGGGTTTTAGAAGTGGTAAAATTACTTTCATATATATTTTAAATTCACTTGCACCATCAACGCGTGCCGCTTCTTTTAACTCAGCAGGAATCCCTCTTAACGCTGCTAAATACATTGCCATTACATATCCAATAAACCCCCAGGATGCTGCAATGATGATAGGAATTAATGCAATATTAAAAGGACCAAAACTAGCGGTAGAGGTATACCATCCAAATTCTATAGTACGCTCTATACCTATTTTTGATAAAAGATTAGTTAATAAAACATTTACCCCGACTTTAGGAGAAAATATCCATTTCCAAACAACTGCACTTACAACAGGTGAGATTGCCAGTGGAAAGAGATAGACAGTTCTAAAAATACCCTCACCCTTGATAAATTGGTCAAGTAAGATCGCAAGAAACAGGCCACCACCAACACAGATGGCAAGAAATAAAATAGTAAAAAATATATTGTTATAAATGTCAATTAAAAACCTGACACTTTTAAATAAAGATATGAAATTTTTTAATCCTGCGAAAGTATAGTCAGGTCTAATTCCTATCCAATCAGATAAAGATACTCTTATAGACCACGCAATAAAACCATAAACAAATACGCCAACTGCAACTACTGAAGGTGTAATTGTTAGAATTACAATTGTTCTTTCTTTTCTTGACTGTTTCATTTTTATATATTTATCCTTACTCGCAGCATAAAAAAGCCTTTTATTCTTCTCTAATACAATTTTTAATGTTTAAAATTATTTGCCCATAGATTTTAAAATCTATGGGCAAATAAATAACTACATGCATTCATTCAATGCCATATCTCTATTATAGATTCTCATCGGCGGCAGCCTGGAATGCATCTGCAGCGGCATCTACATCTTTATCAGCAACAAGTAATGTTATAACATCGCCTATTGCTGCTGACCAGGTTTCAGACACTGCTGCACCATGAGCGATACTTGGAGTAATTATATCTACACCAAAGTCATCAATAGCGCTCTTCAGGTATACATCATACAGGCTAATATCAGCATCAGTTCTTGATGGAATTGAACCTTTTATCGGATTGAATGCGTCCTGTCCTTCTTTAGAGCCACAGATTTTTAACCATGCTATTGCAGCATCACGGTTTGGGGCATCTGCTGGAAGGCAGAATGTATCTGACAGAGCCATGAAATTACCAGCTGTTCCCGGGGAAGGAACGTATCCGTATTCTACACCTGGAGTCAAGCCTTTTGCCATAAAGTAACCATGTGCCCAATCACCCATAACAGTACAAGCGGCAGAACCATCAATTACATATTGTGCTGCTTCATCCCATCCTAATGCTGAATGATCATCATTAACATGATCCAGAAGATCAACAAAGGTCTGTATTGCTTCTTTAACTCCATCTGAATCCCACCTTACAGAACCGTCCATTAGGTCTATGTAATCATCAGAGCCTACAACTCCTAGAAGTACATTTTCGAAGAGATGAACTGCAGCCCATATACCAGTGTCTCCGAGAGCTAAAGGTGTTATGCCTGCAGCTTCTAGAACATCAGCCGCTGCAAAGAATTCATCAAAAGTGGTAGGTGCTTCGATACCATTATCTTCAAAAACTGCCTTGTTATACCATAGCACATTTGAACGATGGATATTAACAGGAACTGACAGTATATCGTCTCCCATAGAGAGAATGGAGATCATATCTTCAGGATATACATCATACCAGCCTTCTTCTTCAAATATGAAATTAACTGGTTCCAGGTAATCTCCGACTCCCCATGTATCGATAAGTTCATGTCCGGCATGTACCTGGAATGAATCCGGAGGGTCACCTCCTGTCATTCTGCTAACCAATACTGGTTTTGCTTCGAATCCTGCTCCACCTGCTACTGTTGCATTTATAAATTCTACATCGGGATATTTCTCTTCAAAAATATCGATCATAGCCTGTAATCCCTCAGCTTCTCCACCAGCAGTCCACCAGGAGAATATTTCAACCTCTCCACTTACTTTTTCCTTACAGCCAACACCCATAAAGATCAAAGATATAACAAAAGTTGCTGTAAGTAACAGAATTAATATTTTTTTCATTTTAATCTCCTTTTGAAATCTTTATTCCTTAAACCAACTTAAATACCATATCAGAGAAATTTGTTTTTAAAAAAACGCACCTCCTTCCTCTTTATATTTTAAAACTCTTTCTTTTAACATATCCCTCCTTTCTTTACTGAGCCACTTCAACACATATATTCTAAATCTATATACCTTCTCTCTATATGATTTACCTTATCTTTCAGATTGACTGATCCATAATAAAATAAACGCTAAGGCTTTATAGGTTATATTTTTAGGGGACAAACTATCTTTATGATAAATCTCCTTTACAATCTTTTATGTTGCTCTTGAAACTGCTTGAATGCTAATTCTAAATTACTAGACATCTTAGTGCACAAACTGAATTGCCTGCATTCAAATGATTTAAAATTTTATAGTTTTTATAGTTATTTCAATATTGTACTTCAGGTAAATCTAGCATAGCTTCTCTTCTATATTAACTTACTTGTTACTATTTACCGTATTACAATATTCATATTAATCTGAATAATCTATATTTATATTCTAAATCAAATTAGCGTTACAGTAAAGATAAAATATTCTCGATTAAATTAATTGAAAGTATTAAATAAGTAATTTGGGATAATTGATGTATAATATTTGATGAGGAGTTTATGAGTGATAAGAGAGTTAAAACTTTGACTTTAGCTTTAAAAATATCAATTACATTTCTAGTCCTGGTGGCTTTGCTCATTTCACTAATATCCTGTAATGGACTACGCGAGGTAAGCTCTTATATCACTCATACAATCAAAGAAAAGTCAAAAGATAATGCCGGAGAAGAAGAGGATAAAACAAAAAATAATATGAGAGGAGAAGAAATTATGCTCCCACAGCCTGAATTAGAAAGCAATATCTCCCTGGAAGAAGCTTTAAACAGTAGAAGGTCAGTGAGAAATTTTTCTTCTAAAGAATTAAGTCTTAATCAGATATCCCAGATCCTCTGGGCTGCCCAGGGGATCACCCAGGAATCTACTGGTTTTAGAACGTCCCCATCTGCAGGTGCACTTTATCCCCTTGAAATATTTTTATTAAAAAGCGATGGTGTATTTCACTATATTCCGGATGGTCATAAAATTATAAAATTAAACCCGGATGATTTAAGACCAGACCTAATACAAGGTGTTCTCTTTCAGGGATTTGTTGCAGACGCTCCTGTAAATATAATTATCACTGCTGTTTACGAAAGAACTACAGCAAAGTATGGCAATAGGGGTATAAGGTATGTACATTTAGAAGCTGGGCACTCCTGCCAGAATATACTGCTGCAGGCTGTAGCGCTTGGCCTGGGAGCAGTCCCTGTAGGAGCTTTTGATGATAGTTATATTCAGGATTTGTTGGATTTACCCCAGGACTATATACCTCTTTATATAATCCCGATTGGATACCCAGAAGAGTGAAGGCATATTTTTTTATTTCTTCTATTGCTTCTTTTTTACTTAGAGAAGTCTCACAAATAAATATCTATATATTTTAAAGGTACCGGATTTATTGGCCTAAATAAAATATTATTAGCTATATTTTATAAAAAAAGTTATAATACCTAATATTTTTACGTTTAATAATGTTCCTTCATAGTGATAGAGCAAATATCTTGCTTCTACCTCCAAAGGCAATGTTATTAGACCTGAAGAAATAAGAAAAAGGAGGTTAGGAAAGATGCAAGGTAGTAAACTATATGTAGGGAATCTTGATTATTCTGCTACTAATGAGCAACTAGAAGAGCTCTTCTCTAAATATGGTAAAGTCAGCCAAATCGATATAATCCCGGGTAAAGGATTTGGATTTGTCGAAATGTCTGATTCATCTGAAGCTGAAAAAGCAAAAGAAGAACTGGACGGCAGTGATTTTATGGGGCGCAGTTTAAAAGTTGATGAAGCGCGCCCTCGTAGAGAAAGACCAAATAGAGAATATCGAAGATATTAAGATTATTAAAAAATAATCAAAATTCGGTATAATGATAGGTTAATCCAATAGCAGATAAAAGAGAGGAAAAATTTTTATTCTGGTTACAGAGTCCTTTTCTTTTATCTGCTAAATATTATTTAAAATCCTGCTTATATTTGGGAGTCAGGTTATTAAGGGTCTGTACCAATCAATTATTGATTTATTTTAAATCTATATCTACTCCAAAACTTGTTAACTTAACTATAGAGTCTATAGAACATCTCTCCACTGTTGGTAATGTTCAATTTAATTGCTCATTTGACGAGTCGATGACCCTTTTTTTATCGGAATAGGTTGATGCCAGCAAAATATGTGATATCCTTTTATCCATACCTTATAGGACTAACTTTTAAGTTTTTATTTTCTTATATTTATATATAATCTGATATAATTTTTATTTGATATGTCTTGTTTATTTTTAAAGGAGTATAGATGATTATAAAAAAGAAAAAAGATTTGCCCTCTGAACTTCACCAATTCCAGGCAGGGGAAGATGGAATGAGTATAATTTGTGTGGTGCCCAATGAAGGGCAGCCTTCATAATTTTTTTTATATAACAAAGGCCCTGAAAATATTCCCGTAAGATGATAATGAAAAATCAGATTATAATAAAAATACTGGCAGCTATAATTATTACTGCTTTTATCCTGTTATTTGCTCCCATTGTTTCTTCCTGCACTCATAAACTTAGTTTTGGCGATTTAACTATTTGCGGGGAAATAGATATGGTTACTTTTGCTCCTCTGGAGATTAGAAACAGTTTTGATGTTGGGGTGGAAAAAATTTTTGCAACCGTAAGGGTGTCCGGAACCAAAGCTGAAGATATATGGGAGTTTACCTGGATAAACGTAAATACGGGGGAGATAATTGCTGATTCCACAGGCAGATACCTTGAGGAAGGCTCTGGCTATATAGAAGGTTACCTTTCAAATTACATTGTTCCCGCCCAGGAATGGGGTATTATAGGGGAACCGGGGAATTACAGGGTTGATTTTTACCATAACAGCCAGTTAATAAGCAGTGCAGGTTTTATTATTGAGTCTCTCGAACTGGAGATAACCGGGGTAGTATTATCCAGTGAAATAGATGAGGCAAGTCAGCCTACAGCTGTTACTGAAAGTTTCTATCCTGATGATATTATTTATACGTTGTTAAGGTTAAATTGCCAGATTGAGGGTGAGACCGTGGGAGTTAAATGGTACCGGGGTGAGAATGAGTTATTAGGTGAGAAAGAGTTTACTGTTGATAAGAATTATTATTTACCTGATTATATTGTTTTTATGATAACTAATGATGAGTTATGGCCGGTTGATAGTTACAGGGTTGAAGTTTTTCATAACGGATTGCTGGATGATGAATATTGTTTTAAAGTAGTGGAAAAAGAAGTTCCTGATGCCACTTTTAGCCCGGGGAATGTATACCAGAATGAAGAATACAAATTTTCTGTCTGTTATCCTGATGATTGGAAATCTGAAGAGAAATCTGAAGAAAAGAAAAGTGAAGCAGGGCTTGAGGTAGATTTTATACCGGCCTATGATAATATTAATGTCATTATTTATATGCGGGTTTTAAAGGAGGGACATTTCCCCTCTGAAGAAAATTACTCCAATTTTTCTGACCAATTATTAAATGGTTTGGTTGCTTCAAACGATACCCCAGAGGTTGAAAAGTCAGAAAGCACAGGGGAAATTGGCGATGTCACCTACAGGCAGATAAATTACCATTATCCGGGTGAAGATAAAGATGGCTGGGATGTTGACCTGATTTTTATAAACAGGAGCAATATGCTTTATTTGTTTTTAAAAGTTTCCGATGTATATCATAAGAGATTTGCAGATAAGGTATATAAGAGTATGCTTGATTCTCTGTCATTTGATTAGAATAAGGTTTTCTCATTCCTATCTTGGCCGATGAGAGGCTGACTCTTAATTTATCGCTCTTCAATAGTGAGACATTTCTTATAATATTTTAATAGATAATGGATTTAGGGAAGTTTATGATATGACAGGAAAGGGTATTATTGAGTGGGAAGAAAAAGGTTATCCAGTTGAGGTGGGAGGATAAAAATAATTATTATGATTATAACTAATTTGAATTAATTAAATAGCTATAAAGCTAATTTTAATAAAAAACTTGACATTTTTATAAAAATAGTAATATAATTTTAATACAATTATTAAAAGTAGATTTTTTAAAAGTATAAATATTTAGTAGAAAAACATAAAAAAATATTAAAATTTAGAAGTGATGAAGCTTTTCTTTAATTTGGACGCTTAAGAAAAGTGGAGCTAATAGCGAAACCGGCTGAATTAGTCGGTATTTTTGTTTTTATACCGAAGTTTTATTCAAGGATGAGGTAAAAAATAGTAATAATATTATTATAAAATATTTAATATATTATTGTTGGGCTAAAATATTTTTAAATGTATTAATAAAAAAATATAAATTTCTATTGACAAATGATACAATACAATATAAAATAATACAGCATTATATAATACTATGCAGTATTTTTTACTACTGGAAAATAATAGGAAAGGTATCATTTGTAATATGTGTAATTATTATAAGGTTGGTGAGGTTTCAAAAATATTTAGAGTAAACCCGGTGACTGTCAGAAGATGGTGCAAATCGGGTAAGATAAAAGCAAAAAAAGTAGGCAAAAGCTGGTATATACATAGAGATGAAGTAATATTGTTCGAGGATGTGAGGAAGAAAACATCCCTTATAGATAAAAAAGCATGATATAGATAAGAAGCGACTGGCTTAAAGGAGGTGTAAGATGAATAGATTGCTTAAATGGTATATAGCTATTAAAGAATGTGAAAGAGGAGCAACTGCTGTTGAATATGGCCTGATAGTTGCACTTATTGCTGCAGTAATAGTCGCTGTTGTTGCATTTCTCGGAACTGAAATAAACGATGCATTCCAAACAGTACTTGATGAGCTACAAGCAGTAGGTACGGAGTAGTCTTGGTCTTTTCTACATAATAACTATACCAAAGCATAAAAGAATTGATATGAATACTGTATTGGTCACCTGGTGGCACTAAAAGAAAGGTGGCACCAGGTGACCGAAGAATGAGCTATTTAAATATGTGGATGGGGCTGACCAATTACCAGAGGAAAATAAATAATGATATTCCATTTTGAGAGAGGCTGATCTTGTAGAATTTAAAATTGGGATATGGATTTTTAATATATTTTAAATAAGAGGCAATGATAATAAGAAGACATAGGATTATAAAAAGTGAAAAAGGTGCAAGTGCAGTAGAGTTTGCCCTTATTCTGCCAATACTTATCATGCTGGTCTTTGGAATAGTTCAGTTTGGGATTGCCTTTAATAATTATATCACCATTACTCATGCAGCAAGGGAAGGTGCACGAATAGCTGCTGTAGACCTCAATAATCCTGATTTGAAGAACATTATTATTGAGCGTGCCTTTCCAGTACAAATCACTGAAGATGATATCGTAATAAGTACCCCCGAAGGAACTAATATAGGAGATCCAGTGGAAGTAGAGATTACATATAATATTTCAATAACTATACCTTTAGTCGGAAGCTGGGATATTCCTCTTAAAAACAAAGCGATTATGCGTCTGGAATATTATGAATAATAATAATAACTAAATAAGAGGTATTTTATAAATAGGAAGTGAATATTTAAATGAAAAAAATTTTAGGAAACGAAAAGGGCGCTGTAGCTATTATAATAGCGGTAGGTCTTGTAACCCTTATGTTGGCAGTGGCTATGACTATAGACGTTGGTTCACTTTTTGAAGAGAGAAGGTTACTCCAGACAGTTGCTGACTCTGCTGCCCTGGCGGGAGCTCAAGAATTGCCTGAGAATCCTGATGAAGCAATACAAAAAGCTGTTGATTATGCTAATAACAATTATGGGGAAAATGTTGACTCTATAGATGTTGAGATTAGTTTTACCCTGGCAACAAATGATACCATAACTGTAACTGTTTTAAATCCTGATGCTCCTTTATACTTTGCCCGGGTAACAGGAGAAAATTCAACTCCAGTAGGAGCAAGTGCTAAAGCTATTATTGCATCACCTGAAGAAGTAAGCAATGTAGTACCCTGGGGAGTTAAACTTGATCCAGGTGAAGATTGGAACGAGTGGTTGTCAGGACAGACTGAAAAAACTTTAAAATATGGTCCTCAATCCTATGAAAAAAATGAGGGGAATTTCTATGCTTTAGATCTTGATCCAAACGTTCCCCATTCAAGTGGTGGTGCTAATGAGTATTATCCCAGAATTGTAGACGGTTACGAAGGTGATTTAAAAGTAGGGGATATGATATGGACTGAACCAGGAAATATGGGTAAAACATCAACTAAAGTTTATGAAAGGTTAGAAAAGTATGGAGATGGTACTATTCATGATTTTGACGAATTGGTAGAGGATGGTAAACTTGTTCAACCAAATGGTCAATTTGTAATGGTTCCAGTTATTAATAGACTTGAACATCCAACAGGAGAAGAACAAATAGAGATCTTGGCCTTTGCACCTTTTATAATTACTAATATTGTCACTAGTGGAAGTAATAAAGGCGAGATTATCGGAAAATTTGTTTCACAGGCTCTGATAGTTACTGATGGTGGTGTGAAACCTGTTGAAGAACTTGGTCTAAGGGTAATACGTCTCATAAAATAGAAATAAGCATGTGGATGTAAAAAGTAGAACAAATTTCAATAAAAAAATAATTTTAAGACTAATAATAACTATCAGAATATAACAGGAGAAAAAAATGAGGCTAAGGATTATACTACTGATTGTTGCCATTATTTTAGGAGTCATCGCAGTAGTGGCAGTAGTAAGTTACATTTCCAGTATACGAACTTCAGTAGAAGAAGAAGTAGAAAAAGTAGAAGTACTGGTTGCTGCACAAAATATCCCAAAGGAAACACCTGTGGAGACCATAATTGCAGCCGATGCTGTAACCACTGAAGCAATTCCCAGAAAATATCTGGCAGATGGCGTATTAACCACGCTGGATAATTATGAAGGATATGTAACAGCTGCTCCCATAAATAAAGGGGAACAGATTACATCAACAAAATTTGTAAAACCAGAACAGATAGGTCTGGCTTTTATGATTCCAGGCGATATGGTAGCAATATCTATTCCGGTTGATGAGGTTATTGGGGTATCAAATCTTATTAATGTTGGCGATAAGGTTAATGTAATAGCTACATTCAGTCCCCCAGGAGAGGAAGCTGCTGAAGCTGCTGAAGAAACTGAAGAAACTTTGGCTGAGGAAGTAGTTATCGAAAAAGAAATTACCAAAACCTTGCTATGGAATGTAGAGGTATTATATGTTGGAACCAGAATTATAATAGTTGAAGAAGAAGAGGAAGCTGGGGAGATACCGGGTGGTGAAACTAGAAAGGAAATCAAGGCATCTGATATAAGGACGGTTACTTTAGCTGTAACTCCAGAAGATTCAGAGAAATTAGTTTTTACTGAGGAAACGGGTAGTGTATGGTTAGCCTTACTTCCTGTTGATGGTATAGAGAGGATAGAAACTCCAGGCAGGACTTTAGACAATATATTCGAATAAACATAAGTGCAAAGTTGAATAAAAAATTATACATAATTTAAGGATAAAAAAATGGAGAAAGTTCCAATAGCTGTTATAGATAAAGAAAAAGGTAATATAGAGAGAGTCAGCTCACTACTGGAAAATTTAACAGAAATAGAAATTATTCAAACGAGTACAAGTCTGGAGGATTTAGAACTATTGTTTCAGGAGAAGTTACAGACCCTGGTTTTGCTTGGCCCTGCTTATAAATTAGAAGATGCCCAAAAGCTACTCCGAAATTACAGCACTTCTCTTCGATATGTTAAAGTAATTCTTCTAGTAGACAAAACCTCAACCAGTCTTTTAAGAGAAGCTATAAAGCTTAATATTCATGATGTATTGGAATTTCCCTTTACTTACCATGATTTAAACGAATCTGTAAAAAGGGTAAAAGATATTTTTAAAGAAATACTGGCGGAACAGACAGGAGTTCCTGAAGAAAAGGTAGCTCTTGTTAAAAAGGGTGCCAAAAAAATAACAGTCTTAGGTACCAAAGGAGGATCGGGTAAATCATTTATCGCTACAAATCTCGCAATTGATTTAGCGAATTTATTAAAGAAAAAGGTAACCTTATTTGATCTAAATTATCAATTTGGAGATGTAGCCTTGATGCTGAATCTTTTTCCCAAACATACTGTTTATGATATTATGTCGGTCATTGATCAGCTGGATTCTGAAATGTTAAATAGCTTTTTAACTACTCACAGCTCAGGAGTCAAAGTTCTTCCTGCACCTATTGATCCTACTCAGGATGAAGCTATCAGTACTAAAACTACAAAAAAGATATTAGACATTCTTTCAGATTTCAATGATTATATTGTTATTGATACTCCTTCTAGTTTTTCTGATAATGTACTTCTAATTCTTGAAGAGACTGATTGTCTGTGTATGATAACCGGTATGGATGTTCCCAGTATTAAGAATTTAAAGATTACATTACAATTGCTTGAACAGTTAAAGTTTCCTCCAGAAAAGATTATTTTAATTCTAAATCGTGCTGACACCAAAGTAGGTATTACCATAGATGAAATAAAAAAGACCATTGGTAGAAGAAATATTGATATAACAATTCCCAGCAACAGAGTAGTTCCTTTATCAGTGAATAAAGGGGTGCCTGTGGTCACAGATGTACCAAGGTCTTCTGTTAGTAAAAGTATTCATAAATTAACCAATCTCTTAAAGTCAAAATTAGAAAAACGTAAGTAAGATTTTAACGTAATGAAATTAAGAATTAGGAAAGTGATTTATTATGGGATTACAAGAAAGAATTCGCAAAGTTCAAGAATTTGAGGACAATTTAGATACAGCCAGAGAAGTAGCAACCACTAAAAGAGTAAAAGAAGTTGTCCAGATCAAACGAAGTGTTCACCTAAGCTTAATTGAGAAGCTTTCAGATGAAATATTTAAGAAAAATATAAGTGATGCTGAATTAAAACTTAAAGTCCATAGGGAAGTATTGAGGCTTTTGGGGGAAAATAATACCCCTCTTACCAGTGAAGAAAAAAGAAAGATTATAGAGGACTTAATAAATGATGTTGTGGGTTATGGACCTATAGAAGAGTTTTTGAAGGACAATGAAGTAACAGAAATTATGGTAAATAACCCTGCTACCATTTATATTGAAAAATTTGGAAAAATATATCCTACAAAAAAGACTTTTCTTGATGGATCACATCTTCTAAGAATTATTGATAAGATTGTCAGTAAAGTTGGTAGAAGAGTTGACGAGTCATCACCTTATGTAGATGCAAGGTTGCCGGATGGATCAAGAGTAAATGTAATTGTTCACCCGCTGGCTATTAACGGACCAATGTTAACCATAAGGAAGTTTGCAGCGGATCCTTTCACTATTGGAGATCTGGTAGAAATGGGTACCTGCACCCAAAAAGTTGCTGATTTCTTAAAAGCATGTGTAAGGGGGAGGATAAATATAATTGCCTCGGGTGGTACAGGTACTGGAAAAACTACTACACTGAATGTACTTTCATCTTTTATTACTGATGATGAGCGGATAATAACTATAGAAGATTCAGCAGAATTACAGTTGCGTCAAAGTCATGTGCTCCGCCTGGAATCAAGACCTCCTAATATAGAAGGAAAAGGAGAAGTTACTATCAGGGATCTGGTTAGAAATTCCCTTCGTATGAGGCCGGACCGTATAATAATTGGTGAGGTTAGAGGGGGAGAAGCTCTGGATATGCTCCAGGCAATGAATACCGGTCATGATGGAAGCCTGAGTACGGTTCATGCTAACTCTACCCGGGATGTGTTATCAAGACTGGAGACGATGGTGCTTATGTCTGGCCTTGACCTTCCTGTAAGAGCCATAAGAGAGCAAGTTGCTTCTGCAATAAATCTAATTGTCCATATGAATCGACTAAAAGATGGTACCAGAAGATTTGTAAAAATAACGGAAGTTCAGGGCATGGAAGGCGACATAATAACTTTGCAGGATCTTTTCCTTTTTGATTTTTCCATGGGTATTGATGAGAAAGGAAAATTTAGGGGAACTATTAAATCAACAGGTTTGATACCAAAATTTATGAAACGGCTTCATGATGTCGGGGTAGATATTCCTATGGAAGTATTTGAAAGGGAGATGGAAGCTTTAGGTATTTAAGTTTTTAAGACAAAAAAATTAGATATTAAAATGAATATGTCAAGATTTATTAAAATAGTTATAATTGTACTGGTATTTACATTTTTGTTTCTAGCTTTTCCTTATCCAGTTTCTGCTCAGGAAACCTCTGATATTACAGTCGCCAGGACTGACATTAACGATTATCCAAAAGTAAATATTTATCTTAACTTTAAGGAGGATTCAGAACTAGGTCTGCTGGATTTAAGTGAAGAAAATTTTGGTGTGTTTGAAAACGATGAGGAAATTAATTTAACATCTGTAGAAAGAATTGCCAGTGTTCCTGAACCAATTGGTGTAGTTCTGGTTCTGGATACCAGCGGGAGTATGAAAGGTGAACCAATAGAAGATGCAGGTAGTGCAGCATCACTGTTTATGAATGAAATGAGAGCTATTGATGAATTTGCAGTTGTGGGTTTTGCAGATTCCATCACCATCTATTCTTCTTTTACTTCAAATCGAAAAAATCTAAGAGATTCTATTTCACAGATAGTTGCTGAAGGGGAGACTTCCCTATTTGATGGTATCATCATTGCCTTAGACCAGTTTAAAAAAAAGGAGAAAATAAAACACAGATATTTGATAGTGCTCTCTGATGGCACTGATACTGTCAGTAAATTAACTGCCCAGGATGTAATTGATAAAGCGCAAAAAGAAGATGTCACTATATATTCAATCGCCCTGATGTCCTATGATTTTAATTCAACAGATATCGGAAATATATCCAGGAGTACCAATGGAGAGTTATTTATTGCAGCTAACTCTAAAGAACTAAAGGAACTTTATAAATTTATTTCCAGGAGGATAAGAAATCAATACAAAATTTCTTATACCAGCCTCTGGCCTAATACAGATTCCATCAATGTTAAGATAGTTGTTGAAAAATCTGAACTTACCAGCTCAATTAGAACTAATTATATTAATCCCTTTTATACTCCAGATCCAACTAAAATCGTAAAAGAGAATAGGCCTTCTTATTTAGCGTTGTTTGATATTTGGTGGGTCAAAATAATAATATATGCCACTATTTTTATTGGGGTAGTACTATTTTTGTACATTTTTATCTTACTTATATTACCCCGGAGACAGCTACTAAAAGAAAGAACAGAATTCTATGGTTACAAACCAGCCAGAAGGAATTTAGAGGCAGAAATTAGAGAGAAAAAAGGTAAAGTTGGATTTTTCGATCGTCTTGTTATTTTTGTATCTAAATTTACTTCTAAAAGAGGTTTTGGGGAACTGTTTGAATTGAGGTTGCAGAGGGCAGGAATGAGCATTCGTAGTTCTGAGTTTATAACCCTGCATATTATTTCTATTATTGTTGCCAGTCTTATAGTCTATTTCTTAACTGGAAACTATCCGTTAACATTTGTGGTGTTTATTATAGTTACTTTAATTCCATTTCTGCTGTTAAATATAAGGACAGCACAAAGGCTTAGAAGATTTCACGAGCAGTTGCCTGACACTTTACAATTAATCGGTGGCTCGCTCAAAGCTGGATATAGTTTTAACCAGGCCATAAGTATGGTGGTTGAAGAAACCAAACCTCCCATATCTGATGAATTCAAGAGAGTTCTAAGTGAGATCAGAATGGGTCTCTCCGATAGTGAGGCTTTTGAAAATATGGCTGTAAGAATAAATAGCGAGCACTTTAACTGGGTAGTAATGGCGGTTAACGTGCAAAGAGAAGTAGGAGGAAATTTAGCTGAAGTAATGGAAATTATCTCCAACACTATTAGAGAAAGAGATAAAGTGTTGAATCAAATCAAGGCTTTAACTGCAGAAGGAAGACTTTCAGCATATATTCTAATTGCTCTGCCGATTTTATTGGGAATTTATTTAAGCTTCGTAAACCGGGAGTATGTAAGCTTGTTGATTACTACAAAGATTGGTCTGGCCCTGATTGGTACAGCAGTAATTCTAATGATTGCTGGAATTATTTGGATGCTCAGGGTAATTCGCGTTGAATATTAAAATTTTTAGGTTTTGATAAATTTTTTATAAATTAGAAAAAAGGAATGGTGAAAATATAAAATGTTTATTTATATAATTATGGGAACTGTTTTTTTCTCCATATTTTTACTTATGCTGGCTTTTGGAATGCCAGTAGTTGTAAAAAGAACTCCCAAAAGCAGTATCAGCCAGTTATCTTACTATACTACAACTGCTAAAAGGGAAAAAGAAGAAATCCCATCTTTTTTTGAAAGGATTATTTTACCAGTATTTACTAAAATTGCTTCTTTAATAAAAAGAGTAAGCCCTAAAGGTATTGTAGAATCCAATAGGCATAAGCTGGCACTTGCCGGCAGCACAGAGACTTTTAGTGTAGATGTATATCTTGCTATAAAGTTTCTTTTCCCGGTAGGATTTCTGTTTTTATCTATATTGTTTGCAATATTCTTTCAACTGTCTTTAATTGCAAGGATTACATTTTTAGCTCTTATTCCACTATCCTATTTTCTACCGGATATCTTTATAAGGAGTAGAATAAAGAATAGGCAGTTGGAGATAAGGAAGTCACTGCCGAATGCTCTGGATCTGCTTAGCATTAGTGTGGAGGCCGGTATGGGTTTTGATACAGCTCTGGCCAGGGTGGCTAATAATATTAAGGGAGCCCTGGGAGAAGAATTTAAGAGAATGCTGCACGATATTCAACTGGGCTTTTCCAGAAAAGATGCCTTTAGAAATTTAAATAGCAGGACAGATGTGCCAGAACTCAGTTCTTTTATTGTAGCAATGACTCAGGCTGAAATATTTGGAATATCCATAAGCAAAGTCTTAAAGGTTCAGGCATCGGAAATGCGAATCAGAAGGCGGCAGTTAGCAGAGGAAGCAGGTATTAAAGCTCCGGTTAAATTAGTTTTTCCACTAATCCTTTGTATATTTCCATCACTTATGACTGTAATTTTAGGCCCGGCTGTAATAAGAGTATATTATACTATTATAGAAATGATAAAACCTTGATATAATATAAGCTATTTTAAGATTGAAAAATTAATAATAAGAAAAATGGTATTATAAGAAAAGAAAAAATGATAACTTTAATTAAAATTTTAAAGGAATGCAGAAAGAAGGAAGCAGGAGCAACTGCAGGAGAATATGCTATATTAATTGCACTTATTGCTGCAGTAATTGTTGGTATAGTTGCTACGCTTGGCAGTAAAGTATTTGAATTGTTTCAGATTCCCTGGTAGTATAATTAACATTTGCCTGTATGAAAATCAGATAAGAAGGGGACAGTAAATTAAAAAGTTAAATTAATAATTAATTAAATAATATGAAGGGGGCAAAAAATGAATGCAAATGTAACAGAAGAAAAACGTGGAACGATGGCTGTACTTGCTTTGATCCTTGGAATTGTGGGAATTGTCATTTCCTGGGTACCTTTTGTAAATTTCGCAGGATTCCTGGTTAGTATAGCAGCTATTGTTTTAGGTGCAATTGAGATTACAAGAATTAATCAGGGCAAATCCAGTGTAAGTGGTAAGAGATTTGCTATAACTGGAATTATTTTAGGTGCTGTTGCAATTGTACTGGGAATTGTATCCATGGTTGTACTGGGGGTATTGCTGGGCATTGCTGGCTTTTTCGGTAATTTGGGCTGGTAATATAAGAATTAGATAAAAAATATTGCTGATTTATAAAAACTTGACTTTATATAGTAATAGTATTAAAATATTACTATATAAGTTTTATATTTTTATAAAAAAAATAGAAACTTAATAATTTAGGAGCTGTGAAGCTTTTCTTGAATATGGACGCTAGGGAAAAGTGGAGCTAATAGCGAAACCGACTAAATATAGTCGGTTTCTCGTTTTCTAATTGCTGATTTATAAAAATTTGACTTTTATATAATAATAGTGTTAGAATAATATTAAAGTGTTATTGTATAAGTTTATATTTTTATAAATATTCAATAAAAAGGGCGTATAATTTAGGGGCTGTGAAATTTTCCTTAAAAGTGGACGCTTGAGGAAGATGGAGCTAATAGCGTAACCGACTAATTATGGTCGGTTTTTATTTTCTATATAGAAGTTTTTAAAAATTAAAAAAAGGAGATGAAGATATGAACAACATTAAAATTAAAAATTATTTAGAAAGGAGAGAAGATTAAAATGAGTAACAAGAGAAAATCTAGGAGGCTTTTAAAGTTCTTTGCAAGCTTAGTTGTAATAGGAATGGTTATGTTCTTACTTCCAGTAAGCAATGTTTTTGCTGTTACAGATGGTGACTCTAATTGGGATTGTCCTATAGATCTAGTTGGTGGTACTGGTAACCCTCAAACTCTAGATGGTGGAAATGGTGCGGATTATTTTGTTAAGTATGATCACGCTTTTGTAGGGCCTTTAACTTTTCCTGGTGATTATCTTGATTCTGATCCAGAATGTCCAGACTTATGTGATAATTTTGTAATCACTGAAGTAGTCATAAAGACTGGAAGAGGATCCACTGGACCTGATGTATTTGTTTATCATCCTGTCACCGGTTTTGTAGGAGCATATAGGGACGGGATTCTTCTCACTGACGGTTATTCTACTTGGTATACAGTATCTTTTAGTCCTAATACTACTTCTGCTACTTCAGTTACTGTAACCGATAACCTAGTAGCGGGTGGCCATGCAATTAGTCATGCTGAATTCTATTATAAATGTGTGGAAGTCTGCGAAGGCGAAGTAAAAGTAGTCAAATTGGTAGATGGAAGTACACCTACATCAGGTACCTTTAAGTTCAAAGTCAAGTATCCTGATGGATCAGTAGATGAGCATACCCTGGATAGTGGCAGTTACAGCAAAACAATAACCCTTCCATGTGGTGAGGGATACGAAATCTGGGAAAGCAGCATATCTGCAGGCTTTGAATTCGATACAATATTGACTGAGATAGGTAGTGTAAATACTAGCAATAACCATGTTGAATTTAACATTATTGGTGGTGAAACCGGTGAAGTAGATTATATTACTATAAAGAACACGACAGTCTGCGAAGGCGAAGTAAAAGTAGTCAAATTGGTAGATGGAAGTACACCTACATCAGGTACCTTTAAGTTCAAAGTCAAGTATCCTGATGGATCAGTAGATGAGCATACCCTGGATAGTGGCAGTTACAGCAAAACAATAACCCTTCCATGTGGTGAGGGATACGAAATCTGGGAAAGCAGCATATCTGCAGGCTTTGAATTCGATACAATATTGACTGAGATAGGTAGTGTAAATACTAGCAATAACCATGTTGAATTTAACATTATTGGTGGTGAAACCGGTGAAGTAGATTATATTACTATAAAGAACACGACGACAGAAACAGGCTGTATAGTGATAATTAAGCATTTAACAGGTACTGCAGTGATTATTGATGGCTCCTTTACATTTGATGTTTATGATGGCCTTCCTTCAGCCGGTGGCCAAGTTGTAGCATCTCCTTCTATCCATGTTACCAATAATGTTGCTGATGGCCCTGCTCAAGTTTGTGATCTTAATGTCGGTCAGACTTATTATGTAGAGGAAACTGGAGGTCCAGGTACCAATGTAACACCAAATCTTATTACAGACGGAGTCCATAAATTGTTATCTGTAGATGCTGTAGAATCTAGTAGTACCCTGCTTTCAGTAATCTTTGTAAATGATCCTGGCGATGGACCAGATGCTGACGCAGATGCCGATGCTGACGCAGATGCCGATGCTGATGCCGACGCTGACGCCGATGCTGATGCCGACGCTGATGCCGATGCTGATGCTGACATAGAAGTATTAGCATTTACTGGATTTGATATGATCAATTATATTATTGGTCTGGTATTGATTCTGATTGGTGGTATTGGAAGTGTTTATCTTACAAGAATGCTTAGGAGAAAGGAAGAATAAGAAGATAAGGAAAATATTTGGGGCATAAAGTAAGAAAGCACATTTGAAAATAATTAGAATGTAGAAAGAAGGAACATCTTAAATATTTAAGATGTTCCTTCCATATAAGGCATACATTAATATTAAAATAAATGTCAATAAAATAATGTAAATCTTGGATTATTTTTTAAAAAGAATAAAATAAGAAAAGCTTAATCTAATTTGTTAATAATATATCCAATTTGAACAATTATTAAATATTTGAGGATGTGAAATGTTTAAATTTAAAAGGTCTAAAAATTTTAAAATATATTATCTGTTGATAATGTTTTTAATTATCCTATTTTTAATGTTTGGCATAGTTACCAGTGGTTGTAAAAAAGAGAGCGAGAAAGAAGTTGAAGATACAGTAGAAACAGTTGCTGAAGAAGATGAAGTTTCTAAAGAAACTCCTGCTGAAGAAATTCCTGATGAAGATGAAGATTCAGACATTAATGTGAATGAATTCATAGAAGAGAAGTTTAAGGAATTTGTGGAGTCAATAGATATAAATGAAGATGAGTTTATTGAACTAAATTATAATGATAAGGAATATTTAATGAGTGTTGCATATAAGGCTGTAGATAATTATTTTTCAGGTTCCAGCACATCAGCTGAATCTTTATTTTTAGAGAAATATAATGATATAAAAAGAAAAGTTTTTATAGGATTCAGGATTAATGGCAGGAAAAAAGGTTCGTACTCTGCGAGGAAGAACAACCTGGCAGAAAGTGTTTATGTTGCAACCCAAAGGACCATAGAAGATATAAGATTTGATGGAGGTATTACTGAAGAAGATCTCAAGGATCTAAAAGTTGAGATAATAATATTTGGAGATGAAAAAAAATTAGATGAAAATTATGAAAAAGGAATTCACGGATTGAGGGTTGAAAAAGGAGATAATAGCGCAACTTATTATAATACTGTTGCAATTGAGGGAAATCATAATTTAGATAAGTTACTGGAAAAATTGTGCAAGAAAGCGGGTTTGAATGAAAATTGTTACCAGGATGATACGGTAGATATGTATTATTTCCCTACCATCCATTTTGCAACCACCAGGTTCTCTGATGAAGTGACTACTTTTTACAGATGTAATGTGATTGATTTTAAACCGGAAATAGATAGAGAGAAAATAAAAAAATCCCTGGATTTGGCAAAAGGTTGGATGCTATTAAACCTGGATGAAGAGGGAAATTTTAATTATGAATACAATCCTTCAAATGGAGAATATTCCAGGAGTAACAATATGATAAGACAACTTATGTCATCAAGATGGTTGGCCGAAGAGAGCGGAAAAAATGATATTCTGCTGCAGATGCATAGGGTTAATTTGGATTTTGTATTAAGGAACTGGTACAGAGAAGATGGAGAGCTTGGATATATATATTTTAGCGACAAGTCAAAGATTGGTGCTATTGCCATGGCTTTGAGGTTTTTGATATTCAGTCCTGATTTTAAAGAATATGAGGATGAAGCTGTAAAATTAGCCAATACAATCAAATATCTTCAAAATGAAGATGGATCACTTAGGGCCTGGTATATTGAACCTGATTATTCTTATGATGAAAAAAAACTTTTAACTTATTACAGTGGTCAGGCAATATTAAGTTTGGTAGAACTTTACGAAAAAACAGAAAATGAAGAATATCTTAATACTGCTGTCAAGTCCCAGGATTATTATATTAAAGAATATGTTGATGATATGGAAATAAATTACTTTCCTGCCTATGTCCCATGGCATACAATTTCCTTATATAAATTATATATGATAACTGAATCTGAAAAATATAAAGATGCAATATATAAGTTAAACGATGAGATTGTCAGGATGCAGAATCAGGATGGCAAACCTTATATTGATTTTTTGGGAAGATTCTATGATCCAGACCATCCTGAATATGGAGTACCATTTTCCGGCAGTACCGCTGTAGATATTGAAGGGTTAACCTATGCTTATGAATTAGCTAAGCTTGATGAGGACTATGAAAGAATGTATGAATACAAGAAATCAATATTACTGGGTGCTCATAATCTTATAAATCTCCAGTTTGATGGAGCAGACATGTATTACCTTTCACACCCGGAGAGAGTTGAGGGGGCAATAAGGTACAGAGTTGATGATCATAGGATTCGAATTGATACCACACAGCACACAATTGATGCTTTTAGTAGAATATTGGATATTTTTGAATAGTATTTAAATGGACTGGATTGTGGAAAGGTTAATTATATATTAGTATAATTTGTCCAGAGTGCGGAATAGAAATAAAGAGTAATTTTTTATTTGTTATAATTATAAGAGTAAATTTTAAATCTATCAGAAAATTACTGATAATGAAGAAAAGAACAATATAAAGGATGAGATAGTTAATAATAAGATGGATAAAATAAAAAAATCAAAATATAAAAAAATTAAGATTATAAAAATTTTTTCATTTATCATTATTGGTGTTGGTATTTTGTTCCTGGTGTATCCTCTGTATACAAATCTTGTAACTGCCAGAAAGGAGACTGCTATACTATCTGCATGGGATGATCAAAAAGAAGTTTTTTTTAAAGAAAAAGAAACAGATGAGGTAATTGAGAATTCAAATACAGTTTCTACAGATATTATTGAAACAGAAGAAAATAAAATTGGAAATGATGAAACATTTGAAGCTGCAGATGATCCACGTATGGAGGTTGATAGTATTGATGGAGGGACAGCAAAATATGAAAATTTGACTGCTGAAGACTTTTTTCCATTAAAAATTTCAATACCAAAAATTGAACTTGAATGGATTGCATATGAAGGAACCGAAAGAGAAACTTTAAAAAATGGTCCGGGACATGAGACATTAACACCCTTACCTGGAGATATTGGAAGATGTACTATTTCAGGACACAGGACTACTTATGGTGCACCTTTTAATAGGGTAGATGAATTAGAAGAAGGTGATCTTATTTATCTAGAGACCATTAAAGGTGAATTATTTACTTATATGGTAACCGGGATAGAAATTGTTAAACCAACGGATGTTTATATACTTGAAGGTTCAGATAAAAAAGAATTATTACTTACAGCCTGTCATCCAAAATTTTCTGCTGTAAATAGGCTGGTTATAATAGCAGAGTTAATAAACATATATCCATTAGGAATGGAATCTTAAGAATAAAAATATAATTTATTGGGTGATTAATGATTTTCTTTTACATTTTATAATTAGAAACACCCCAGTTAGCTTTATAGCTGTCCGGGGTGTTTATCTTAGGCGTCCACTAAGCTTATATTTTGAAAAAATTAAAATTATCTGATAAATAAAACAGTAATTACTCTTCTTCCTCCACCATCTACTACTCCAACACCAATCAGCCTGTAATATGCCTTTAACATATTGTCTCTATGGCTTGGTGAGTTCATCCAGGCATTACCAAAAGCTTCAGGGGTGCCACTGCTGGCTGGAGTTGATCGACCCAGATTTTCACCAAAGTTTCTGTATGTAACCCCATACTCGGCAAAGATATGTTTGATATTCTTGCCATCTGGTGTATGGTGAGAAAAGTAGTTTCTGGTTACCATATCCTGAGATCTTAATCTAGCCAGATCAGTTAGCATTTGATTGGGGCTAAGAGCACCCAGATCATTGGATACCCTGATGGTATTGATTATATGTAATATAGCTGCCTCCAGCTCATTTAAATTGACTGGTGTTGCTTCCAGGGAAGCCTGAGGGGCAGCTTTACTTGCAGTAGAGGTGTTAGTGGCTGCTTTTACTTCTGCTATATATTTTGAATGTATTTCTTCTACTTTTTGGTCAAGGTTATCATTTAGGTATGCCAGAACATTTTTAGAATTTACTTTGTTTTTATCTTCCAGGTTTGACTTGCTTTTTATTATGGTAGCTTTAGCAATATGTGTTACCTTATAATTGCTGACACAAGTAAAGCTGCTGTTAAGCCCAGTTACTCTACCCATAAAAGCCAGAGAAGAAGCAACTGCTGTAAGAAGAACAGTTGCAGCTAATATAATTACTATTATTTTAATTTTTGCTTTCATAACTCTTTGCCCATAAAAAAACCACTTAAACATAGAGGCTTAAGTGGCTTTTAAAAAATTTAAATAACTTTTTTGGCAAACAAAAAAGTAATAGCCGGTTGCACCACTGGCTCCTTACATTCCAAGTGCCCAATCCGCGGAATGTAAATCACTGCCTCTATTACTGAAACAAGATTATTTAGTTTTCAATAAAACTCTAATTTTATAATTTGAACTTATATTAATAAATATAACTATATATGTCAAGAAATATTTATAAATTTTTTAAAAATTATTCTAATATAAAATATATTATTAATAAAAGTGAAAAAGTATTAAATATTCTAACAATACATTAATTTTAATATAAGAATCCCAATATTTTGGTATATATTTATTCTGGTGGAGCTCTTGCAGGGTGTTATCTTATTTTTCTAAGATATTTAGTGTCTAAATGAAGTAAAAATAATTAAAAAAAAATTATTTCCCTTAACTATAAAAATAAAAATCTGTATAATTCTATAAATACAATAATAAGAACAGTAAGTAAAAAAATGGAAGAAAGATATAATTATTAGATATATTTAAATCAGTTAGAATTATGGGAAAGGTTACCGGTTAATAAAAAAAATTTTTCAGCAGGTTGGATAATATATGACTAAAAAGAACAGAGAAATAATACTTTCGTCAATTCTGGTAATAATCATAATTGCGCTGGTGGGTTTTAATGTTTTTTTAGTTGAGAAAACAAAAGTAGAAGTAGGAAGAATAATGGAAGAATTGGCTAAGATCGAATATCTAAAAACAGAATTTAAAAAAGCAGAAATTGAACTATTAAAACAAAAAGTAGAAAAAACATCTATAGAAATAATAGAGTTTGATAAAAAATATAAAGTGGCAAAAAATGAATATATAAAGAAGGTAAATGAATTATCAAAAAAAATAAATTCTGAAATTTTAAACATTGATGAGCTGAAAGAGCTTACTACACAAAGAATAAATGTATCCAAAAAGTTCAGAAATAAATTAAGCCAGATGAATATCCCTGGACCTTTGGAAGATTTTTATGAGTTTGAAATGGAATTTTTAAATAATGATATTGAAACAATGGCTTTGATACTTGCTTATTATAACAGTGATTCTTATTCCACTTATAATGATGACAAATTAAAAGAAGCATATGAAAAAAGTAATTTATGGTTTCTAAAAGCAGAGGAGGAAATGAGTAGAGTCTACAGGGAATGTAATTTAGAATATTTATTGGAGTCTTAACCTCAAACACCTAAGATATCATATGCTGTGCTATTCCTATCTTGGCCGATGAGAGGCTGACTCTGAATTTATCGTTCTTCAGTAGTGAGACATTTCCTATAGTATTCCGATAATTTTGTGAAAGTTTTATTAGAAATTAAGGTTTTGTGGATTGAATAAAAAGCAGATTGTGATAAAATTACAAAGTGGGGTAAGTCAATGTAGGCGTCCAAAAATTTTGAACACTTACCCCTTTTGCTTCTAATTTTATACATGATTGTTTTTATACATTGTTTAAAACAATAAATTTTTTAATTTCTATTAATTGCGACTAACTTCAATAATAAGATTAATTTTTAAAGAAGACTTAAAAAGTGATAAAAAAGTATAAAATTTATTTTGTCTAAATGGATTATTGGTTATAATTATTATAATAATTTGGGATATGAAAGCTTAGAGCTGCAATGAAATCTACTGCATCAAGTTCCTTGTATTTATTCCATCTTTTGACTTATAGATAACCTTGGACTCTTCTGCAATAATATTATTAAATTGTTAATTATTTAAACGGGTGCTCCAATAAAATGTGGCAATTTCGTTTCAATTTTTATACGAGGTAACAATACAATTTCAATTATCAAATAAAGCAATTCAATGCTTGACTATAAAATCAGCAAAGGATACTATAATTTGCAGATTGGCTGGAATGTACTGCAGAAGTTTTTTCCGAAAATGTTCAATGGATTTTTTAAAGGAGGTTTTCATGGATATTATTGTGAGGGATAATTATGAGGAGATGAGCAGATATGCAGCAGAGATTATTGCAAAATGCATAAAATCAAAACCTGATTGTGTTCTTGGGCTGGCAACCGGAGGCACGCCAATAGGGACATATAAAGAACTTATAAGGATGCACAAACAAGGGCTTGATTTTTCACAGGTTAGAACTTTTAATCTTGATGAATATCTTGGGATTGGTATTGATCTTAGTAAACCATATGAACTGGATCAAAGTTATGCAAGGTTTATGTATGAAGAACTTTTTAAACATATAAATATTAAGAAAGAAAACACCCATGTACCTGATGGGCTTTCAAAAGAGCCAGAGAAGTTTTGCCAATGGTATGAAGATGAGATAAGAAAAGCAGGAGGGATAGACATACAGCTTCTTGGAATAGGCGGGGATGGCCACTGGGCATTCAATGAGCCCGGGTCGTCGCTGTCATCTAGAACAAGAATTGAGCCGTTGACAAAGCAGACTTTAGATGATAATTATGAAAGTTTTTATAAGAAGGCAGAAATAAAAAGAGAGCAGATGCCGCATTTTGCAATCACAATGGGAATTGGGACAATTCTTGAAGCAAGGCATGCACTTATGATTGTTAATGGAAAGAAAAAAGCAAAAGTTGTTGCTAAAGCTCTTGAAGGGCCTATAACATCTCAAATCACCGCCTCAGCAATACAACTTCATAGTGGAGAGACTACTGTTGTACTTGATCAGGATGCCGCCTCAGAATTGAAAAATATAGAACATTGATAATTTTTTAATTTAATTTATCTTCCACCACTTTGGCTATTTTGTTAGCAAGTCTTTCAGTATCGCTTTTAGTAGGACCTTCAATCATCACCCTGCAAATAGACTGGGTGCCAGAATATCTTACAAGAACCCTGCCTTTGTCAGCGAGTTCCTTTTCAACTTCTGATATTATACTCTTTAGTTCAGGTATTTCTTCAAGCGGAGCTTTCCTTTTAACCTTCACATTTATCAAAACCTGAGGGAAAGTCTTAATAATCTTTGACAGTTCTGAAAGGGGCTTGTTTTCATTTTTCATAACCGATAGAAGCTGTAGCGCGGTTAAAATACCATCACCTGTGGTATGGTGTTCTTTAAAAATTATATGGCCGGAATCTTCTCCCCCAATAACACTATCATGTTTTATCATTTCCTCAAGCACATATCTATCGCCAACTTTTGTTGCTACATTCTTGATACCCATCTTTTTGAATGCAACTGAAAGTCCTAAATTGCTCATTATAGTTGTAACTACAGTGTTATTCTTTAGCATACCTTCCTCTTTCAATTTTTTTGCACATATTGCAATTATCTTATCGCCACTTACTATGTCGCCTTTTTCATCAACTGCTATTAACCTATCCCCATCACCATCAAAAGCAAGCCCGATATCTGCCTTAGTATCAACTACCTCTTTTGCGAGATTTCCAGGATAGAGTGAGCCGCAATCCAGGTTAATATTCTGGCCATCAGGGCTAACATTTAAAGTAATAATCTTAGCCCTCATTTCCTTAAACAATGTAGGAGCAACTTTATATGTAGCGCCATTTGCACAATCAAGCACAATCTTAATTCCTTCAAGATTAAGATTCCTGGGGAATGAATGTTTGAGGAATACTATATACCTTCCACTTGCATCTTCTTCCCTGAACGCGCGGCCCAGATTTTCAGCACTTGTAAGAAGAGATGGGAGTTTTTTTGAAAGTATCAGCTCTTCAATTTTCAGCTCTTCTTCGTCGGTCAGCTTATATCCGTTATTTGAAAATATTTTGATTCCATTGTCCTGGTATGGATTATGTGAAGCAGAAATCACTATTCCTGCATCCGCGTCCAGGTTAGTAGTTAAAAAAGCAATGCCAGGTGTAGGTACAGGGCCCACAAGTATTGCATCTGCTCCCATAGAACATATGCCTGATACCAGGGTACTTTCTATCATATAACCAGAAAGCCTTGTATCTTTACCTATAACAATTCTTGAGCGATGCCCTTCTTTTTTTAGTATATACGCAGTGGCCTGCCCAATCTGCATAACTATATCAGGGGTGATTGGGTATTGATTTGCAACTCCTCTTATTCCATCTGTTCCAAATAATTTGCCCATGTCTTTACCTCCTTTTTGCAACCACTTTTTATATCTTCCTAATTTCAGTGCCTCTGTGGTTAAATCCTTTGTTCTAATTTTTGTGTTTGTTTAAGTTTTATTATGGTTTTTGGAGGATAATAGCCCCTTGCAGTTGCATTTGGGTACAGGAGTACATCTTTCCCCAATATGGTTCCTGGAGTTGTCACGCTATTACATCCTGTTTCTGTGCCATCAGCAAGTATTGCTCCAAATTTCCTTAAACCAGTTTTGTATTTCCTGCCTTCTATATTAATCACAACATTTGATTCAACTATCTTTAAATTTGCCAGTTTTGTTCCTGCACCAAGATTTACCTTACCGAGAATGCTGTCGCCAATATATGCAAAATGTCCTGCCTTACTCTCTCCTAGCAGGGCACAGGATTTTAGCTCTGTTGTATGTCCGACTACACAGCCATTTCCAACAAGGGTATCACCTCTTAAATAAGCTCCCTGGCGCAGTTCAGTGTTATCACCAATAATAGCTGGCCCTTTTATAAATACACCCGACTCTATAACTGTACCTTTCCCGATATATATCTCATCATCCATCAGGATTGCGCCAGCATATATTACACTTGCACCGTCAAGGATCTCACCATCTTTCTTTATGATTAATTTCTTTTTTAATATGCTTATATCAAAGCCGGATTCAATAGTTTTATTATCATATAAAACCAGAGTTCTATTTATAAATATTTCGCCCTTCCTTAAACTGGAAACATTTGGCTTAATATTTTCCACGATATATTTTTTAAGTTTTTTCAGGGCATCCCATACGTATTCAGTATTGTCGAAAAGGTTATTGAACCGTGTTTGGGAAAGATCAAAAAAATCTTCTGGTTTGAGCATTTTTCTCCTACTTTTAAAAAATTCCTAACCTGGTAAATCCACTGCATTATACAAAGTTTATTTACACTTTTCAACTTTACTCTCTTAAAATCCACAGCAAACTCCTGTTGTCTTATAGAAATCTAGATGAAAGCCTATACATTGCCTATTTTGCTAATATTATAGCTAAATATATTAATATTTAAAAAAATTGCGGAATTTTTTATCTATGGCTGCGTCTGATAGACGCAGCTTGAACCTATTTTAAGAAAAAAGTCTTTTCCTGAGTTAAAAGATTCACAAATCCTGATTTATAAGATCATAAGGTAAATTAGAATACTCATCTAATAAGGGAAACCTCTTATTAAAAAATAAATTTCTGTGTTTGCAGAACTTTGATAGTATGTATAATATACAGGATAAGTACATTTTTGCGAAAATAATTCGTATAAAAACACTATACGGGAACCATACGCAATAACAATAGCACATAAATGGAAGGAATTTGCCTGTAATGAAAGGGCAAGGATGTCTTATAAGTTAAAAAAAGAACTGGGGCCTCTCGACCTTTTTTGTATAGCGTCTGGAGCAATGATCAGTTCAGGATTATTTATTTTGCCAGGAATTGTGTTTGCAAAAACAGGTCCTTCTGTAATTATTTCTTATTTATTGGCTAGCTTTCTAATGATACCTGCTATGTTTTCCAAGGCCGAACTGGCTACAGCTATGCCCAAAGCAGGAGGGAATTATTTTTTTATTGACAGGAGTATGGGTCCCTGGATGGGTACACTTGGAGGGCTCTCTGATTGGTTTTCTTTATCGCTTAAAAGCACTTTTGCTCTGCTGGGAATAGGTATATTTGCATTGATATTAAATCCAGGTATTACAGAGATGCAAATAAAATTTATTGCGGTGATATGCTGTCTATTCTCAACTATTGTTAACACACTCGGTGTAAAACTCGCTGGACGTTTTCAGATAGTTATGGTTATTGCTCTTCTCATCTTACTTACTTTTTATATCATCTATGGGTCTTTTTCTATTCAACTACATAGATATACACCTTTTATGTCTCTGGGTCTCGGTCCTGTTTTTACAACAGCAGGGTTTGTTTTTATTTCTTATGCTGGTTTAACAAAGATAGCGAGTATCGCAGAAGAAGTCAAAAACCCGGGACGTAATATACCACTTGCAATGTTTCTTTCCTGGATTATTATATCTTTACTTTATGTTTTAGTTATTTTTATAACAGTTGGCTTGTTAGATTCTGACCAACTAAAAAATTCCCTTACTCCAATTTCTCTTGGTGCTGGTACTCTTATGGGCAGGGGCGGAAGTATGGTACTGGCCGTTGCTGCACTTTTATCATTTGCTACTACAGCTAACGCAGGACTGCTGGCTGCTTCAAGGACACCAATGGCTATGAGCAGAGACGAATTATTACCCGGTCTTTTTGGAAAAGTATCCAAACGTGGAACTCCTGCATTCTCTATAATTTTCACCTCAGGATTTATGATTTTTATTATATTGTTTTTAACTTTAGAAAATCTTGTCAAGGCAGCTTCTACCATGATACTTCTGTTATTTATACTTATAAATCTATCTGTTATTATTATGCGGGAGAGCAAGATACAGTATTATCAACCTAAATTTAGGTCTCCTCTATATCCATGGATTCAGATACTTGGAATTATTGGGTATGGGTTTCTAATTTTTAAAATGGGAATTATTTCACTTCTAATAGTTGTTATTTTCATTATTTGCGCACTTAGCTGGTATTGGATTTATGCAAGAAGTAAGATAAAAAGAGAATATTCTCTATTAAATGTGGTCAAAAGGATTACCGGGATTAAACCAAATAGTTATCTGATAGGTGAGGAATTAAGAAAAATCCTGTTAGAAAGAGATAATATTACTAAAGAACGGTTTGAGCATTTAATAGAAAAATGTCCTGTTATCGATCTCAAAACTTCCCTCCTGGCAGACGAGCTCCCTAAAATAGTAGCAAATTCATTGGCAGAACGATTAAAGATAAACCCGGATAAGTTGTTTAAGTTGCTAATAAAACGGGTAAAAGAGTCCAAGATAACAATACGCTCTGGAGTTGCATGTCTTTCCATTACCATCCAGGGGCACAGTAAATTTGAAATTATATTAATCAGGGACAGGGAAGGTATTACTTTTTCAGACAAGTCTTTTCCAATATATGAAGCATTTATAATAGTCAACACACCCGATGAACATAATTTTTACATGCACTCTCTTATGTGGATAGTTAAAATTATAGAGGAAACTGATTTTGATAAGAAATGGTTAAATGCAAAAAACAGTGAGGAACTGCGAAATATTATTCTGTCATTATGGAGAAAAAGATTTACTAAGCCATGATGTATCTGGTAGATATATTGTAAGGTATTTTTAATCGTAATCCATATTTTTCAAATAATAATATATAATGATATCTGCAGGTTATAATCTTACAATTATGATTTAATTTCCATTCCTGAAAACTCACAGTCTGACTCAAAAAAGAATACCAATGGAAATAGTTTATAGAAAATGGACCAATATTAATTATCATGCATAAGAATTTTTTTATTACCGGCTATCCTGGTAGTGGGAAAACCACGATTTTCAACAGTATTGTAACTGATCTTAAGGAGAACATCCCTGATCTACATTTATATGGATTTATTACCAGAGAAATCAGGGAGGAAGGAAGGCGTATTGGTTTTAGTATAGAGAATTATGAAGGTAAAAAAGGGATTCTTTCGCATATTTATTATAAGGACGGACCTAAGGTGGGAAAATATAGAGTTAATTTAAGAGATTTTGAAAATGTGGGAATGAATACCCTGCATTATGCATTAAGAGATCCTGATATCAAGATAATTGCCATAGATGAAATTGGAAAGATGGAGCTATTTCACCCTGACTTTTTAAAAATTTTAGACAGAATCATAGATTCGGATAAAATTTTATTCGCAACTGTTTCTTATAAAATGAAAGAGCTCCTGGCAAAGTTTGGAAATAGAAGTGATGCTTTAATTTTTAACTTAGAAAATGCTCCAAAAGATACAAGTGAAAGAAAAAACTTAAAAGAAAAAATACTAAAAAGCATTTTAAAAAAGATCTTTACCCTTCACCCAAAAACCAGTCCCGGTTAAAAGTTAGAAAATGAGCTATAAAAATAAATAAGAATCTATTCCAGATTATTAAGTATAAGTTATTTTATTGATAAAATAGCTAACTTTCTTAAAACTCTTAATAAACCAGGGAAGTTGATTAGTTTTTTAATGCTTGGTTTGGCTGGGGGATAGCGAACGAAGTTAGAACCAGGATTATTAGATTAGATGGAGATATTTTTATACCAGGATTGAGTTATTAACAAAATTTAGCTTAACTTCCTATCAAATTTATGACAAGAACTTAGAATACTTGTAAAAACTGCCAATAAAAATAAAGCAACTAAGCCAATATAAATCACGCTATCTACTGAAAAATTTTCTGATAGATAACCCGCTGTATACTGGAAAATAATCACCCCTGTAAAGCCAAAGCTATTTATTATACTAATAATAGATCCGGAATTCCGGGGGCTTTGCTTTATGCCCATGGACAGGGAAGTAGCGGCTATACCTGAAAAGGAAAAACTAAAAAGTATTATAAAAATAATTTTAAGAGTTACCAAGTCTAAAAAAAAGGAAATAAATAAAAAAACGAAAGCCAGTATTGAAGAAAATTGCATTATTTTTTTTCCATTAAATTTAGTCAACAAAGAACTTTTTACAAACATTCCAATACCGAAAGTTAAAAGATATAAGCTGAGTATCAGAGAGCCAATGGTTACTGGAACATTTAGGTTCTTGAAATAGGCAGTAAACCAAGCTCCAAAAGTAAATCCTAACCCTAAATGCAGAAAGTTGATAATTCCACATAAAATAATAATCAAGTTTGATAAAAGCTTACGATTGGTGGTAAATAGACTTATAAAGTTTTCTTTATGCTTTTTATTATTGAGACCTTCAAGTTTTATTGATAATATCAATATGAATAAGAGTACGTTTATCAGTGCCACAGATAAAAATAGATATCTCCAGTTAATGTTTAAAAATAAAATGCCGCTAACCAGAATTGGGGCAAAGAAAGAACCCAATAGAAATCCTGTATTTAATCTTATAATTGTTTTACTTCTATTTAACTGAAAAGCATCACTAATTATAGAAGTAGAATTTACAGCAACCATTCCCCAGGATACCCCAAATACAATATAGCTTAGAGTAAAATAAATGAAATGGCTTGAGAAGTATAGGCCCAAAAAGCTAGCTGTAAACAATATACTGCCTAGAGTAAATATATTTCTTTTCCCGGATATTTCTGAAAGAATTCCTGAAAATAGGCTTGCCAGTAAAAGTCCGAAAGCGCTTAAAGATAGGGTAGAACCAATTGTATCTAAATTAACCTTAAAACCATCTGCCAGTATGGGAATTAAGGGTCCAAAAATAGACCCTCCCAATCCTAATAAAAAGAATTGTATATAAAAAAATAGAAATAATTTTTTTCTGGCCATTAAATTCTAAATTATAATATTATTAATACAGAATTTAAAGTTCATTGAAAAATTTTATTTAAAAGTAATATATAAGATAAAAAGCTATTTAAAAGTTATTTAACTTTAGAACAAAAGAAAAATAAATAATTTTTAGGTCATCTACAGTCTTTTTTCAGGCAGGATAAAATACGGGAAATTATATATTGTTAAATATCTATATAATTGTAGTCTATATAATCATCACGCATGCAGCAGTCAAACTTATTTAACTCACCTGGTTTTACAGGAAGCGGTCTTTTTCTTTGGGACTCATATATTTTAAGATAATCCAGAATCTTCTTTACAACCTTATAATCCTCAATATTGCTATATTTAGACCTGTAGGTGACTTTGGCTTCCTCCGGAAAATATTTCATCCTTTTCTTAAGAAAATGACGCCCTTATAATATATCTTGCAAGGTTTTCCATGGACCTGCCATCCTTTGGATAGACCCTATTCCCGCAGTAAAGCCCAAAACCTTAAATGCCTCCAGGAAAGTATAAGTTCTACTAATCTCTCTGTAATAAGCCCTTTTGCTAGTAGCATTTTAAACACCCTGTATATAAAAAGTTTTTTAAGGCTGAATGTATCTATGCTAATGGGGGAGGCGTAAAATCAGAAATCAGCCCTGGATATTGATATAAATAATAAGGTTGTAGGGCTGAATGGGGAGTTGATATCCCTTTAAAGCTTGAGTCCAATTGGATATATCCCAATTTAGATTTGGAAATTTTCAAAAATTTGTTTAGAATAAAACATATTAGCCCAACTAAAATATGGGAGAGAGATCATGAAAGCAATACTTGAACGGAGAAGTATCAGGAAGTATACCGATGAGCCTGTGTCGGATGATGATTTGAACAATCTTTTAAAAGCTGCCATGGCAGCACCTTCAGCCGGCAACCAGCAGTCATGGGAATTTGTAGTAATCAGGGATAGAGATATTCTTAATACTGCGGTAGGTATTCATCCAAGTGGTGGGTATAAGATGTTGGGTCATGCTCCCCTTGCCATTGTAGTATGCGGTAATCCCGATAAGGAATTATATGAAGGTTACTGGGTCCAGGATTGTGCCGCCGCTACAGAAAATATACTGATTGCTGCCCAATCTCTTGGTCTGGGTGCTGTATGGCTTGGTGTTTATCCCAGGGAGGACAGGGTGGCTAAACTAAAGAAATTACTCGGACTTCCTGACAGGATTATTCCTCTTTCTATTGTTTCAGTGGGGCACCCGGCTGAGAAGAAGGGACCATCAAACAGGTTTGATGAGGGCAATATACACTTAGATAAATGGTAGTTAAGCTATTCAATTATAACGGAGTTATCCCCCGGAAATAATTTGTTTTTGAAGTGATTCAGAGGTCTAATATTAATATTAAAAAGCAGGTAACTCCGCATCTAATCTTTATCCAGTTTCAACCTTCTCCGGAATGCTTCACTTTCCAGTTCCCTTATGACATCTGAGGCAATCCAGCGGGTTGCTTTGGAATCGATCTTGCTTATCTCCTTTGCCAATTTTAAAGCCTGCTGGTTTAAGTTTGGGTTTCTTTTTCCAATATTCCGCAGGGCCCAGCTGACTGCTTTTTTTACATAATTACGGTTATCGGAGGCACCACTTTTTATAACCGGAAAAAGGTCTATGAAGAAGTCATCGGAGGCTTTCTTATCATGCCAGGCAAGGCATGCAATCAGTGCAAAGGAAGCTCTTTTTACAAATTCTTCTTCCTTTTTTGACCACTGCTTTACCAACTTTAAAACAAAAGGGACCTTTTCAAGAAGATTCATACATAACTGATCGCAGACATCCCAGGAACCAATATCTCTGGCCCAGCTTTCAGCCTGCTCTTCTGTGACTTCTTTTGGGTCATCAATTAAGGCTGCAAGGATCATGGCATCCTGGATTCCGGTGGTCCAGAGCTTTAATGCGAGAGCATGGTCTTTTCCAAGAGCCTTTCCCATCTTGCGGAGCTCAGGCATGGAGATTCCAAGCCTCTTAGCTCCTGTAATACCAAACCTGGCCATACCTTCCACGTTTTCCGGTTTTGCTTTGGATTTTAAATCCTTTAGAACTTCATCAATACTATATTGCTTTTTCATATTTACCTTCCCGTATAATGAGATTAATAATTATATCTGATTCCTTTTTTACACATTTTGTTATAGTAATCCTGTTCCTAACTATAATACCATAGACCTCTATAGAATTTATTTGATGATTGTAATGACATGAAAAATATAATATATTCGATTAAATTTATAAGAATTTACTTATGGATCTCCAAAGTATTAAACATGAATGATCACCATAATCTACTTTAAGAAGCATTGAAAATATAATATTCGGAGCAGGCAATACATAGAAGGTACAAATAGACCAGTAAAAGACCATATCCAGCCTGTTTTTAGGCAGGTTTAATTACGGGAAATTATATCTTTTTAAATATCCACATAATCACAATCTATATAGTCATCACGTATGTAGCAGTCAAACTCATCTAATTGGCCGGGCTTTACAGGAGGTGGCCTTTTTCTCTTAAACTCATATATACCCAGGTAATCCAGAATCTTCTTTACAATTTTATAATCCTCAAGTAACGCAATTATCCTCATATCCCCTCCGCACCTGGGACAGATAAGAGGATTCACTTCATATATTTTCTTAGGTAAGTCTTGCCCAGGATTTATTACTCTTTTTTGGATACTCGTCTTCCAGGATAATGTAATAATCCAGTCCGCTTTCTACTTCTTTCTTCAGTCTGCCCCTTGTAACATTACTATAGAATCCGTTGTTATCCCCCTAGTTGACATGTTTCGAACTTTTTATTTTGATGAAATCATAGATTCAGAAGATAAATTAGAGATAATTAAATCTAATTTTGTATTTACATAATAAATTATTTGTAATATTTGGCTGCCCCAAGGTGTGAAATTTCGAACCAAATTTTAAAAACATTATTTAAGTTAAAACACCTATTTAATAATTTCATTATTTTTAAAGATTGACTGCAGGTTTATAATATAATTGTGTTAATTTAAGAAGGTGATTTAATCAATGTCAGAAGAAGAATCGATTATTTTTGATCTAAAAAAGATTCTTGAACTAGAAGAAATAATCATGGACAAGGACAAGGATGCTGCCTTCCGGTTCCTTGAGGAGTATATCTATAGACCTATCAGAAAGAGAAAAGAGGCACACTGCAAACCTCCATTTAAATAAAAGTTAAATATCATACTAAGGAGAAACGAAAAATGCGAAAAAGTATATTGGTAATTACTGCTTTATTTTTAACTTTTCTTTTTATCTTTACAGGATGCCAATATCTGGCTTATAAAGAGATGGCAACTGAAAAAGAAAGCATAACAGAAGAATCTGCAGAGACAGAAGAAACAGCAGACAAAATTTCTAAGGAAACCCCGGATACTACACCACAGGAGAAAAGTGAACAGGAAAAGATAGTAGAGGATGCAGATCCTAGTAAAGGTGAGTATTTTGTAAATGCTATTCTAAAAAGCATTGATTCCAATAAAATAACCGTAGAGCAGCTTGTAAACGATCCTGATGAGACAGTGATATCTCCAGAAGTTACCCTGTCAAAGGACTGCAAGATAATAAAGCATATTCTTGATATTGACGAGGGAAAAGAGGCCATAACGGAGATAGCTTTGGATAGTATTAAACTGGGTAGTGAAATTGGGATTATATTTAAATCAGACAATACTGCAAGAGCTATTATTTATCAGGAATTAGCTGAATAATAGTGAAGTAAAGCTATTTTCATTCAAGAAAATTTAAAAGTTCTTTTATCTCTTTATCAGTCCCTGTGGTAATTGTTGTAACCATTACTGCACGACTGGTTTCCCTTACATTTTTATATGCTTTAAATATAGTGCTGTATAATTTGTCTTCTTTACCAGACCAGGCTATGGTACTGAGAGGTGTTATTCTAAAATCAATATTTTCATTTTTCAGCGTGTTCCAAAAAACTTCTAATTTACTTTTAAGATCTTTTTCTCTGAAAGGATAAAGACTTACTTGTATTAAAATCATTTTTAGCTTACCTTTTTTTAGAATTATTCTTAATACAAAAACTCATTATAATTATAACTTATTTTCAAAGATTTCGATGCCTGTTTAAATTAAATGGCTGCCCCAAGGTGTGAAATTTCGAACCAAATATTGAAGGAATTAAATCATTTTTTAGACCTATTTAATAATTTTATTAGGAACTATTGGTAGCCCATTGTTTACAGAATTGGCACCATATAATGAAGGAGTTAAAAGAGTTTAAGAAATTAAAAGAATAAAAATTATAATTAAAAGACAAACTCTATAGCACTCAAATGAATACTATAGAGTTCATTCAAATTAGTATAGTCTCTCAAAAAATACCGACAGGTTTTTTATTGATAGATAATACTTATATTTATTCAGCAGTTTTTACAGTTACAGTTACGCCTGGATTCCACTGAGTTGCGGCAACAGTTACACCTATTTCATCAGTAGTTCCTGTTTCATCGTTAATTGCTACTTGAATCTCATATATTCCATCAGGCAAATCAGAATCATTAATATGGATACGGAAACTGCCCTTACCTTTTACGTTTGTCATAAAAGAAGTCAGTTTGTAGTAACCTAAGGGTGAATAGTTATAAAGGTAGTCACCAGTATAACCTGTTAAATTTCTTACCCATACAAAATATTCCATATTTGGTGAAAGTCCTTTAATAACTCCATTTAATATAACATCATTTGATCCCATGGGGTCTACTATAATAACGTGCCCCTCAAAAGGCTGATCATATTGAACATTATCGGACGTTCCTCCAGAAACATGGAATAAATTTATTTTTTGGTTATTAACCATCTTTCCCGAAGCCGCAATAGATATCATTCCAATTAACAATAGAACTACTATAATTGAGCATAGTTTGATTACTTTTTTCATTTTTCACCTTCTCCCATAAAAACTTATAAAGAATAAAAAACCGCCTTATTTAGACGGTTTGACTGATGACTTCACTTTACTCAAAGCGTCCAAACATGAGTATCTTTTTAAGCCACTTTATTTACTATTGATTTGTAATATATTTATAATACTATTGTTTATAAATGTCAATCTCGTGAAAATTAGGAATATTTTAACATAAAATAAATTTTTCAGAGTTTTACAATGGGTTGCCCCGTTAATTGGTGTAGAGCCCAGATTATTTGGCTGAGCATTGTGGTCAGGATTAAAAATGAGACAAATGAGACACTATAAAAAAGGGTGTCTAATGATTATACTATAGTCCTATTTGTTATATTTTGATTATTAGCATAAATGCATAAAGTTGTAAATGATAATAAATTTCAATAGATTATATAAATTATATATTTGAGGATAACTTTGAATTAACTAAATCTTTTAGGTATCCTGAAATTTATAAGGCCATACCCCTAATTCGCGATTTCCAGAGCATGATTGGCGCGAATTTTATCAAAGGAAAAACTGGTATAATTTATATGCCCATGGTATTATTTTAAATTATTTAGAAGAATTTTTATATTATTTCTCGGAAGTTATTCATTGCATTTTCAACATCTATGTTTGCCAGGGTAACATAAATTTGTGTTGTGTTTATATCACTGTGGCCTAAAAGTTTTCTTAAGGTTTCAATATCTTTTGTTTGCCTGTAAAAGTTTGTAGCAAAAGTATGCCTCAAGTTGTGTGGATATATGTGCTTATTTATAATTTGTGATGATAAGGGATGACATTCCATGCAGCCAATGTAAATACTTTGGCTGGAAAAAAGAATATAAAGCCTGGGTTACCAATAAAGATATTAAAAATTTCAGTATTGGAAGTATGCAATGGAAAAATTAGACCCCAATTATGATAAAAATAAAGAGCTTTACTTGCATCAAAAGTCATGATTTTTTTAGTATTGTTTCTGTTTAATATTCTGAATAATTACATATCTTATATAACACTTTTATCAATCTTGCCATAATATTTTTCTGTAGCCGTAATGGGTAAATAACCCATGATAAAAACTAACAACAGAACCAAAAACTTTATTCTATCATTTATGTATTTGTGTTTTTACGCTGCATAAGTTATATTTGTCTATAGGTGTTTGTATTGATAATTAGACACTCTTTTTTATACTGTCTTGTCTCATTTTATCCTGACCACAATGCTCATGATCTTATCCCACTGTAAGAAGGTATGACATAAGTCATATAATTGTTAAATTTAGTAAAATGAAAAAAAACTATATTTTAATAGGATATTTTCCATACTTTTCTAGTGTCTTAGCAATCGCACTAAAAGTATAATCCCATCTCTCTATAGGAAAGTTTTCTGTACAGCCTAATATAAAGTTATCACCAGGTGCTACGCTCTTTAAAAGATTGATTGTATATTCTTCTATCTCATTTTCATTACTATAAGTTAATAGATTCCCTGGAAAATTAACCCAAATAATTTTATCCCTCCAGATCTCTCTTGCCTCTGACATAGAAAGGTCTCCCATTGGAGTTGGAGTAAAGGCTTCAATTATATCTATTTTAGTTTCATTTATAAGATGCGCTATAGATTTTATATCTACAGCATCAACATGAATCGCATATACTTTTCCATTCTTATGTAGTAAGTCAGCCATTTCATTATAGAAAGGCATGTAAAACTCTTTAAAGATATCTGGTGGAGTGAGTAAACTTGGTAAATGATCAGGTGCCCATACTATTAAAGCTGGGGATTTTGCTGCAATATTGTATATGTCTTTTAATTTTTGATAAATTATTTCATACAATCTTCTAAACTTTTTTGGGTTATCTTTAAGTTCTAAAAAACACGTTTCAAAACCCATTAAATCATATAGAAAAATTGAAAAAGGAGATTTACCAACATAAGCCCAAACAACCCCTTCTGAACCTACAATTTTTGATACCCGTGTGTATTCTTTGTAGTTGTTTTCATAGATGGTATTTTTATAAATATATTCCATTATTTCATAATCAGATTTGCTCTTAAACGGATGCTTTCTTATCCATGAAAATTCAATTTGATCAACACCACCGTCATATTTTGTAATATAATCAATAGGCTCCGGTACTGTATTGATAGAAAATTCACTATGAGTATAAACTTCACCTACTTTAGTTTTAAATTTCCTTAGTATCATATTTCTACCAGTATGGTTACTTATTTTATATATACTTTTTTCAGTAATAGTAATATGTGGACTTAAAGCTTTATATATCTTAAATTCAGCATGTACTAAAGCCAATCCTTTGTTTCGAAAATTAAGTTCAGCTTCTCCCCAAGGTGAAAGCATGCTATATAATGTCCAAGGAATTTTATCTACTTTTTTATGATGAATTACTGCCTCAATTCTTTCTTTTTTATTCAATTTAGATACCCCTAATAAATAGAAATTTGTATTATAATAATATTCTCTATTTAATAATGATTTTATAAAATCTTAATTCACCTAAATTATCCGATTTATTGTTATATTTGTGTTATATATCATATCTTAAAGAATCAATTAAGATGTATTTAAGTTATTGATAACATTAATTTAATAATGTTTTAATAATTATTTTTTATATTAATTATAATGAATTTAATATTTTCCATATTTATGTACAGCATTTAAATATGCTATAATATTTTCATGAGGTATGAAATTTATTAATGAATGTGATGAGCCACAAATATATCTATAGCCTGGTTTTAAAATTTCCATATGCTCTTTTACATCTTTTTCAACATCTCTTATAGTCCCTTTTGCCAATGGAAATTCCACACCTATGTTGCCAAGTAGAGTAATTAAATTACCAAATCTCTTCTTATAATCTCTATAGTTGATTCCACTTGGGTCCATAGGTGTTATGCAATTAACTCCAATTTCTGAAAGCCATATTACTATATCATCAATTTTCCCACAACTGTGGAACATAACTGGTATATTTTTCTCAATAGCAGGTTTTATTATTCTAGCCATTCTAGGAATCCATATTTCTTTAAAAATTTTTGGACGTATGAATAGCCCAGTCTTAAAAGCTACATCATCTGCTGGAAATATAAAATCAATGCCTTCATCTACTACACTTTGACAAAACTTTTCCCAATATTGGGTACTTACTTCTAATGTTTCTTCTAAAAAATCTCTATCATCATATATAAGCATCATGAAATCCTCTGTACCAATAATGAAATGGTAAAGTGTTTGCATTATTGCACCAAAAGTAACTGTAATTCCAATTTTAGTTCCTTTTAGGACTTTTTTATATTCTCTAATATAAAAAAGCTTTGAATCTATGTCAGATTGATTAGGATAAATAACTTTTTCCCAATCACTTCTTTTTTTGACTGATCTATTAGTAATTGGAATGAGTTTTCCTAATTCGTTATATTTTTTGAAAGGTGTCCAAACTTGCTCTATGGTTACTGCATCTTGTCCGATTAAATTGCAGAGTTCGATGTTATCTTTTGGATACATTGGCCTTACATCTTCTAATTCTTCAGGTCCTTTTGCTGGGTCGCCACCTACTGCCAAAGTATTTCCAGCATATCTTCCTAAGAATTTTTCGACGTGTTTATCATCAATGATTACATCAAAGTTGGGAACTCTATCGACAGCTTCTCCTCTTAATGCTGCTATTAGTCTATTTATATCAGGCTCACCAATATAGGGTTTAAGCTTCATTATGAACTTTGATTAGTTGTGTTTTTTATAAACAATTATGTTTTGATAGATAAAAAAACAATATAGGGTTCTAATGATTTTAATTTGATTCATTAACCTAATAATTAATGTAAATTTATTTACCTAAATAACTATTGACAAAAAATATATCTTTTGTATAATGAATGTATTGTAATTTACATAACAAACAACAAAGTAGATATAACTTTATCATTAATCTAAGAGCAAGTCAAATTAAAAGGTTAATCAAATTGAATTGAAAGGGGTTAATTATGATTATCGATATGCATGCACATGTTGGTCCAGCAATAAAAGATGAGAGGCTAAGAACAATTGCTGATGGTCATCCGCAAAATAATGTAGAGGAATATTTAAAGGCAATGGATAAAGCAGGGGTCGATATGGCTGTTACATTTGGATTTCTTGATATTGACATAGAATATCAAGCAAAGATTCAAAAAAAATACCCTGATAGAATTATAAGCTTTGCGTGGGTAAATCCACGACATCCTGATGCAGTAAATCTTTTTAAACATGGTGTTGAAGATCTTGAATTGAAAGGTTTGAAATTACATGGGTTTTGGCATCAAACTCCATACAGCTCGCATGTTATGCTTGATCCATTAATTGAGATTTGTGATAAATACAATCTCCCTGTAATACTTCATACAGAAGGAGGTAATGCATTCACTACACCATTACATGCAGAGGAGCTTGCAAAAAGATGGCCAAAAGTCAACTTCGTAATGTCACATGGTGGTATGTGGTGGTCTGCTAGGGAAGCACTTTTAGTTGCAAAACGTACCGCAAATTTATATTTTGACAATGCAGCTTCTGAAACTGTTATGGTAAGTATCTGGGTTGAAGAAATTGGGGCAAATAGAGTAGTAATGGGTTCAGATTGGCCTTGGAATTATCTAGATGGAGTGGTTAAAACAACAGAAATATCAGTACCAAATCCCGAAGATAGAAAGTGGGTTATGGGTAAAACAGCTGCAAAACTGTTAGGTCTTCGTATAAAAGAATGAGTATTTCTCAATCTTAAAAATTAGTTTAGAAATTATAAAATATAATGATAGATTAAATTGATAGTAAAAATTAATCTAATATTTGTATTTAATCTATCGTTATTTTGAATCATAAAAGCAAACAATGACATTAACACAAGAGGAGGTGAAATAACTGTTTTATATCTAATAAAGAAAATTAGTAGAAGAAGGAGGAATGGAATATGGATAAAAAAAAATGAGATTTGTTTCATGGGTAATGGGTTATATATTGAAACAAATCTCCGTGGTACTTTAGCAAAAATAATTTGACAAATCAACTATTTTATAGGAGGTATAATAATGGTTAAGTATTTAAAACGGTTATTAGTTATATTAATAGGTATATCATTAGTTTTCACCTTTTCGGTGGTCGGGTGTAAAGAAAAAGTAGTGGAGGAACCTGCAGAAGAAGTTGTTGAAGAGGCAGAACCTGCAGAAGAAGATCCGTTAGCTATTTACAAGGAAGCTAATATAGATTGGCGACAATTTGAAGGAACAACATTAAATGTTTTATGTTTGCCAGAATCTTTTCCATGGACTGGGGTAATGGCATCAGAGCTGAATCCACTATTTACAGAACTTACGGGGATTGAGGTAAATCTTGATCAGCTTCAAGAGGAACTCTTTTTTAAGAAGGCAGCAACCTCATTATCTGCTGGTAAAGGTGAGTATGATGTTACATTTGTTGGTATTATGCAATTTGCCCAATACACAGAAGGTGGATGGTTGGAACCTTTAGATGGATATTTCAATAATCCTAAATTATGTGATCTCGATTGGTATGAAATAGAAGACTTCATACCTGCTGCATTAATAGCGGGAAATAGAGATGGTAATCAGTATACTGTTCCTTTTGCTGCAATGGCAGAAATACTTTATTGTAACAAAGACGTTTTTGATGAAAAAGGTGTAGAGTTACCTAAAACTTATGATGAGCTATACGATGTTTGTATGCAATTACATAATCCACCTGATTTTGATGGATTTGTTACTAGAGGTATGAGAGGTGTAAGTATTATTTCAGAGTGGACTGGTGTATTCTTGAGTTATGGAGCTGATTATTTTGATGAAACTGGAAAGTGTACTGTAAACAGCCCAGCTGGTGTTGAAGCTACTGATATGTTTGTGAAACTAATGTATGATTGTGGCCCAGGAGATGCAGCTCTTGGATTCACTTGGATGGAAGCTTCTGAACATTTTGAGCAAGGTAGAGCTGCAGTTTATATGGAAGTTAGCGCACAAGGACCAGTAGTCGAGGGACCACAAAGTTTGGTTGCAGGAAAAGTTGAGTATATACCTTTACCGACCTATAAGGATATAAACGTAAGTCCTTCATATTGGTTCTGGATGTTGGGTATACCATCTGCTGGTAAGAATTTGGAAGCAGCTTTCTTATATTTGACGTTTGCTTCCAGTAAAGTAGCAGCCCCTCCATTATCAGAAGGAGGTGTTGCACCATCACGTACTTCAGAGTGGCAACCGGGTGCATATACTTCTAAGTATCCTGGAAATTATCAGAAAGCTACTTTGGATAGTATTTCAATGGTTGAGCCAGAACGTACTCCATATTATTATCCTGAATGGCCAGAGATTGCAGATATTGTGTCAGCAGAAATCATTAACGTAATGACTGGAGTAAAAGATTCCCAGACAGCAATGGATGATGCAGCAGCTGCCGTTGATAAGCTTATTTTGGGTCAATAGGTTATGGTACTAAAATTCTGTGAGTTTGCATTAAGTGGATTCATCAAGAGTTTTTAGCAATTAAATAGACGACGAATGTACTTTTAATTAATTGTTGGTAAATAGCATAAAAAGTACAATAAAAATATGACTAATATATTAAAAAGAATTGGTAGTAAACGATTATTTATTATCTGTACTTTATTACCTGCAGGAATTATACTTTTTATGCTAACTTTTTATCCTTTTCTTCTTAATGTGTGGAATAGTCTGTTTGATTATGAGCTCATTAGTCCGGAATCAAAACCATTTATTGGTCTAATGAACTATAAATGGGTCTTGTTGGATCCACTTTTTTTAAATGGATTACGTTTAACAATATACTACGTAAGCTTTGCTGTTATTTTAGAATTAATCATTGGGGTATTTGTAGCATATATGCTAAGTCAGATTTCCAGAGGTGGGGGAATATTGAGAGCTTTACTTTTACTACCCATGGCAGCTACCCCAGTTGCTGTCGGCTTGACTTGGCGTTTGATGTATAATCCAAGGAGTGGTCTCTTAAATGAGTGGTTACGCATGATCGGGTCTGAAGGATTTATGTGGACTAGTAGCAATCGTTGGGTTATTCCCTCTCTTGTTCTTGTTGATGTTTGGCAATGGACCCCATTTGTTATATTGATCATGTTAGCTGGTTTTCTTGCCTTACCAAAGGAGCCAATTGAAGCTGCAGAAATTGATGGTGCATCTAAATTTCAAGTATTTTTACATATTTCAATTCCTTCATTGAAACCATTAATTATTATAGCTGCTCTATTTCGGATTATAGATTCGCTTAAAGTTTTTGATATTATATGGGTTATGACTGCTGGTGGACCAGGTTATGCATCTACAACTCTTAATGTCCTTGCTTTTCGAATGGGATTTGAATTCATGCATATGGGGAGAGCATCAGTAACAGTGATTTTCATACTTATTATTGCTATTTTGGTATCTACCCCATTAATGAGATGGGGTAGAATACATATTTTGGAAGAAAGGTATTAAATTGAAACTAATTAATGTTTAAGTTTTTTATCGGGATTGAGAGTTTTTTACTATGCATTTTTTAAGATTGTTAAGAAAAAATTATATGAGAGCTTTAGGGTATTTCATATTAATTTTGGCATCAGTATTGGTATTAATTCCAATTGCTTGGGCTTTTAATCTTTCCCTAAAGGAACCAATTGAAATTACTAGAAATTCAACTGGTTGGATCTTTAAACCAACTTTAGAAAACTATATTAGTGTTTTTCTTAAAGGTGATTTTAGGGAACAGTTTTTTAATAGTTTGATTATTGGTTTAAGCTCCACATTCATAGCACTAATAGTTGGACTACCAGCAGCATATACTTTGTCTAGATTTAGATTTAAAGGTAAGAATCATGTTGTATTTTGGTTACTTAGTACTCGTATGGCGCCACCGGTTGCTACTATTATTCCATATTTTATCATTTTCAGCAGTATTGGTCTTATGGATACACATATTGCTATTATTATCATGCATTTAACAGCGAATTTAGTTTTGGTTATTTGGATTATGATGGGTTTTTTTGCTGATTTGCCTCAAGATATTACTGACGCTGCAATGGTTGATGGATGTTCTTATTGGAGTTCATTCATACGTATTAGTCTGCCATTAGTTAGAGGTGGGATGGTAGCTACAAGCATTTTGTCTTTTATGTTTTCGTGGAACGAACTAATGTTTGCTTTGGTACTCTCAGGGCCTTCTGTAAAGACTGCACCAGTTGGGGTGTTTAATTTTATAGGGTTCTTACAAGTAGAATGGGGTCCATTAATGGCTGCCTCGACTACTCTCTTGATTCCTATATTTATATTTATAATTGTTGTTCAAAAAGCACTAGTTCGAGGTTTAACTTTCGGAGCAGTTAAGTGATCATTAATTTTTTATTTTTTATTTTAGTGTATGAAAATTTTTAATTATGAAATAAATGTTAAAAATTATTGATCTATTTTAAAGGGGTGTACAAATGATTACTATTGGTTTTTTGCCTTCACACAGATTGGTATTTGATAAGCAGTGGGCAATTGAAATTAGAAATAGAACTATTAAATCTATTAAGGATAATATAAAAGATATTGAACTTATTTATCCTGACGAGAAGGTAACAGATGGAGGTCTTATCACCTTCAAAGAAGATACTTGGAAGGTTATAAAGCTTTTTAAAGAAAAAAATATTCAGGGATTGATAATTGGTATGATAACTTTTGGTGAAGAGATATTAAATCTCATAATTGCGGAAAATTTTGAAGATATTCCTGTGCTAGTATGATATTCAATGATATTAGCAAAGAAGTAAGAGCTTTCTGCAAATTTACAGGTATTGATTTAGTCGAAATTTAAAATACTGTTTTTAGGAGTTTATTTAAGAATGGGTGATATTTTTAAGTAGAAAATAAAGATTACAAATAATATTATTTAAGAAGTTTTTGATTTTAAATATGGTGCACAAAGGAGAGAGCGTAAACATATCATTAAGAAAAATAAATAAAAAAAATATACTTAAAATAGTGCTGGAAAAAGGTTCTATTTCAAGGACAGGTATATCAAAATACCTAAAAATCAGTCGTCCCACCACTTCATCTTATATTTATGAATTAATTAAAGAAGGCCTAGTAGAGGAGAAAGGTAAGAGTAAATCAACACCTGCTGGAGGCAGGAAAGCAATACTCCTTAATTTTAATAGAAAGGCAGGGTATATTTTAGGGGTAATGATTGGGGTAGAAACAATTAGAATTGCTTTAAGTGATTTAGTCTCTAATATTATTAGATTGATAAAAATTCCAACTGAGGAATGGGAAGGACCTGAAGTAGTAATAGAAAATATTGTAAAAAATTTAAAAGAATTAATTAAGGAATCAGGAATTTCAAAAGAGAATTTCATTGGAGTTGGTATAGGAGCTACAGGACTTGTTGATTCAAAAACAGGAGATGTTATTTTTTCTCCGAACCTTAAAGGATGGAATAATATTAGATTAAAAGAAATTATGGAGAAGAAAATGGATCTACCAACCTTTATTGAAAATGAGTGCAGGATCCAAGCTATTGCAGAGAAGAAGTTTGGTCTAGCGAAAAATATTAAAAACTTTGTTTGTGTTGAAACTGGTATAGGTATTGGTACAGGTGTCTTTATAAACAATAGGCTCCTAGTTGGTAATAAGGGAATAGCTGGAGAAGTAGGTCATATTATTGCTAATATTACTGGATACAGGCTTTGTCATTGTGGTAATATGGGATGTATTGAAACTTTATGTTCAACTAGATCTCTTTTAGAAGATATAAAAAATGATTTTAAAAAAATAGGGAATAAGAGTAGCGATATTAAAAGATTAGAAATCAAAGATATTTATAATTTGTATAAGCAGGGCTCTGAGATTGTTGTGCAAAATGTAGAAAAGAATGCAGAATATTTAGGGATTGCCGTATCAAATATCATAAAGATGTTCAATCCAGAAATTATTATTATACATGGGGAAGCTATAAAATTTGGAGAGAAATATTTAGATTTAGTAAAAAAATCAGTTGCAAAAAAAACTTTCCCAAAAGTTAAAGATGTATACAATATTCAATTTTCTAGATTAGGAGAAGAAATTGGTATAATGGGAGCAACTTCATTTGTTTTTACAAATATTATTAATTTAGAAAATTTAAATATCGCAGAGTATTATATAATAAAGAAAACTTGAATTTTTAAGACATTGGAGCTTGATCTTTTCAAAATTTTTTTCTGTCAAATTTAGGGCTACGTAGAAGAAATTTAACATGGACAGCAAATATATTCTAGGAATAGATTTCGGCACTGATTCAGTAAGAACTGTATTGATAGACTCAGTAAATGGCAATGAAGTATTGTCTAGTGTTTCTTACTATCCACGCTGGTCCAAAGGTTTATACTGCAATCCTGAAAATAACCAGTTCAGGCAACATCCTCTAGATTATATAGAATCATTAGAAGAGTCAGTCAAGGAGATTACCGAAAGCTTGCCAGAAGAGATAATAAATAGTATAGCAGGCATTGGTATAGATACTACGGGGTCAACCCTAGCCCCAGTTGATAAGAAGGGAAATGTTTTAGCATTACTAGAGGAGTTTAAAAAAAATCCCAATGCAATGTTTGTGTTATGGAAGGATCACACTGCGGTAGAAGAGGCAGAACTTATAAATAAACTAGTGTCATGTCACGCTTGTAAAGTCGTAATATAAATGCTATGATTTCTTTATAATCAACTCCTATTAGGGGGAAATGAGTATGAAGAAATACATAGTGACACTGACCGAAGAGGAACGTAGCTTTTTAACTGAGATGACTTCCAAAGGCAGACACAGGTCTCAAAAAGTTCTAAACGCCTTGATTTTATTAGCATGTGATAAGGGAGAGTACCAACACTTACGTTCCACAAATGCAGAAATTTCTAAAGTGTTAAATACAAGTATGAGAAAGATTGACCGGGTTAAAAAAAGGTTTGTTACAGGCGGCTTAGATGTAGCTCTAAATGGCAAAAAGAGTGTCAGGGTTTATGAAAAAAAGGCTGACGGAGATTTTGAAGCACATCTGGTTGCACTAAGCTGTAGTGATCCGCCTGAAGGCTTTGCCAGATGGTCTCTTAGGCTATTGGCTGATAAGGTTGTCGAGCTTGATTATATCAGTAGCGTATCTCACGAAACTATTCGCCGCGTTCTAAAAAAAACGAAATCAAGCCCTGGTAACGTAAAGAACGGGTGATTCCACCAGAACAAAACGCCAGTTTTGTGGCGAATATGGAAATGGTGTTGGATGTTTACAAACGTCCGTTTAATCTGAGGTTTCCGGTAATATGTATGGACGAATCCCCAAAACAGTTAATATCAGAGACTAAAGTTCCTATTTCTGCATCGCCTGGGTATTCGGCTAAGTATGATTATGAATACAAGCGTTGCGGTGTGTGTAACATTTTTATAGCCTGTGAACCATTGGCCGGAAACCGCATGATAAAGATTACAGAAAGAAGAACAAAGAGTGACTGGGCTTATTTTCTTGAAGAGATTGCTGCAAAGCATGAAAGCGCCGAGAAAATAACATTAGTGATGGACAATTTAAACACTCACACTCCCGGATCACTCTATGAGACCTTTAAGCCATACAAGGCAAAAGCATTATGGGATAGATTTGAGTTTGTATATACCCCAAAGCACGGGAGTTGGCTAAACATAGCTGAAATAGAATTGAGTGTGCTTGCAAGGCAGTGTCTGAAACGAAGAATAGATGATATTAAAGTTGTAAGGAGAGAGGTACAGGCATGGCATGAAGCCAGGAATAACAAAAACGCGAAGATTAACTGGCAATTCACAGCAGAGGATGCTCGAATAAAACTATATCGACTATATCCTACACTTGACAGCAATTAATCATCTTAAAATAATTTTCTAAATAATCCCACTATATAAGTCTAAAACAACCCATTTTTTAAAAAAGCAAATTCGATTTCGAGAAAATAGTGGATTTTCATTAGAAATATGATATACTTAAGGTAAATCATAATAAGGAGAGACGGATGAATAGAAAATATATGGATGCAGAACTTAAAAAAGCTACCTCGCATCTTGCAAAACTTACCCATAAAGGAAGCTTTTTAAGGGGAAATATTGTTACCGTGAAAAGGGTATGTGGTTATCCTAACTGCAAGTGCATAAAAGAAGGGAAAAAACATGTATCTATGTATATTGGGAAAAAACAAGATGCTACTACAAAGATGATATATATTCCAAGGCGTCTGGAAGATGAAGTAGAAAAAAAGATTAATGCATACCACAGGATAAAAAGGCTAGTAGAGAGAATATCTGAGCTAAATTATGCCGAGCTTAAGATAAAGAAAGATAAAGGCAATGTATAGAAAGCTTATGCGGTATTCAAATAAAATATTTAATCTATTCAGCATCATAGCTACCATTACTGACAAGAGATTAAAACCACAAATTGCTACAGTAAAGATTGTAACTGCAATAATTATAATGCAGTTTTCTAATCTGGGATCACTTAATAGCTTGTGTCAAACGATATCACTTAAAAATTTAAAAAAGGCTGTTCCATCGGTTTCAACTATTGCAAGGGCCGCTGATAGCCTGAATTTAGAAGAGATAAGAAATATAGGCATAGAAATTTATGCCAGGGCCAGAAAATCTAAAATGCTATCCTCCTGCTACGGAATGTGGGTGGGAAGTAGTAGATGCTCATGAGCAGATTACTACACCGTACTGCAGGTGCCCATATTGTAAAAAAAGAACTGTAACCAAAAAAGGTGGGGTAAAAGATGTGCAGTATTATCACGAGTTTACTGCATTTATCCTGGCAGGGCCCAAGATTAGCTTTATTTTAGATATAGAGCCAATTCTACCGGGAGAAGGAGAGGTCAAGCTCATACAGACTGCTTTCCAGAGTATGCAAAAACTATCCCAAGGCATTTAAAATAGTAATTGGTGATGGACTCTACCTTAAAGAGACAGTATTTAATCTTTTAGAAAAACATCATAAATATACTATTGCAGTTCTAAAAGAGGAAAGAAGACAATTATTTGAAGAAGCCAATAGACTCTCGCTACTTTCAGAGCCTAAGATATACAGGCAGAAAAAAACATATTACAGAGTCTGGGATCACTTTATTTCCGGATGCTGGGATGGATACGGAAAAAAGGTAAGGGTCATAGTATCAGAAGAAGCTATACCTAAAAGAGTCCACTCAAAAGATGGCAAGAATTTTTGTAATAGGCTGGACAGGACAAACTGGATGTGAGTCACAAATCTGCCTTGTCCCGAATCAGAAGATACCGATGATTTAAAAAATACTGTACGTGTCTGCCACAACCGGTGGCAGATAGAAAATCAGTGTTGCAGGTGAAACGGTAAATACTTGGAATGCAGATCATGTATACAGGCATAGCAAAAATGCAATAGTAGTATTTCTGCTGCTGCTCTTTATGGCTGTAAATATCTTTAATATCTTCCGCATAAGAAACATTAAAGACAGGTCAATAAAGACAAAGGTCTACTTAATAGAATTATTTATAAGAATTTGCTTATGGATCTCCAAAGTATTAAACATGAATGATCACCATAATCTACTTTAAGAAGCATTGAAAATATAATATTCGAAGCAGGCAATACATAGAAGGTACAAATAGTCCAGTAAAAGACCATATCCAGCCTGTTTTTAGGCAGGTTTAATTACGGGAAATTATATCTTTTTAAATATCCACATAATCACAATCTATATAGTCATCACGTATGTAGCAGTCAAACTCATCTAATTGGCCGGGCTTTACAGGAGGTGGCCTTTTTCTCTTAAACTCATATATACCCAGGTAATCCAGAATCTTCTTTACAATTTTATAATCCTCAAGTAACGCAATTATCCTCATATCCCCTCCGCACCTGGGACAGATAAGAGGATTCACTTCATATATTTTCTTAGGTAAGTCTTGCCCAGGATTTATTACTCTTTTTTGGATACTCGTCTTCCAGGATAATGTAATAATCCAGTCCGCTTTCTACTTCTTTCTTCAGTCTGCCCCTTGTAACATTACTATAGAATCCGTTGTTATCCCCCTAGTTGACATGTTTCGAACTTTTTATTTTGATGAAATCATAGATTCAGAAGATAAATTAGAGATAATTAAATCTAATTTTGTATTTACATAATAAATTATTTGTAATATTTGGCTGAGCATTGTGGTCAGGATTAAAAATGAGACAAATGAGACACTATAAAAAAGGGTGTCTAATGATTATACTATAGTCCTATTTGTTA